>VTLG01017346.1_pt1 | contig 15055 bp, 16 predicted proteins | sample 4694571 | NCBI WGS metagenome assembly VTLG01 (sample SAMN12604809, study PRJNA352737) | marine metagenome | biome: ENVO:00000447; feature: ENVO:00000209|ENVO:00000569|ENVO:01000036; material: ENVO:00002151; isolation source: viral sequences binned using virsorter ...
TTGAAGCAACTCTTGCTGAAAAAGATGAGCAGATTTCTGGTTTCGAAACCCAGATCTCAGAAGCCGAAGCTAAAATTGCTGAACAAGCTGAAGCAATTAAGCACGGCGAAAAAGATATGGAAGACAAGATGAAAGAACTGCGAGAAATGAAGAAGAAGGAAGCTATGATGAAGCGTAAGGCACAGCTTGCAGAAGCTGGGTTTGATGCTGATGAAGCAACCGCAACTGTTGAGCAGTTCGATACTATGGATGACGACACTTTTGATCAGGTGGTCGCCTTGATGAAGAAGAGAGGCAAGCATACTCCTGAGCATAAAGAAGAAGAAGCCGCAGTTGCTCCGAAAGAAAAAGCGGTAAAAGATGAAACTAAAGCAGATGAAACTGTTTTAGAAGAAGAGGTAGAAACTTCAGAAGCTTCAGAAGCTGATCTTGAGTCAGTCGAAGAAACTGAAGAAGTGGCTATCGCAGAGGCTGTTGGTGAAGATGATCCAGCCGAATCTCTGCGGGCACAGGCCAGTGAATGGCTTGGTTCTGTTTTACAACACGTCCCGAAAGACGAAAAGTAATTAATTTAAACTCACAAAGGAGATTCGATAATGGCTCTTAAAACTGATAGAAGTACGCTTCAAACTGACATTTCGTTCTTTATGAATGAAACTGCTACACGCGGTGGTATCGCATGTGTTAGCACTGCTGGATCAGGTTCAGCTATGGATCAAGGTGCTGCCTTGGTTACTTATGCTGCCGAACCTTCTGGAAAGATTCCTGTTGGTCTGTTGTTGAATGATATGGTCAATATTGACCTGACTCGTCAGCACCTTAACCAGCACAAGGATGAAGTCCAAAAGGGTGGAAAGGTTACCCTGCTTCAAAAGGGTACTGTTGTAACTGACGACATCATTGGCACACCAACCGCTGGTGCTCTTGCATATCTGGCTCATAGTGGCAACATTGCTGCTAGCTGGGTGGGTACTGATCAAAGCGATCACACTGGTAGTTCCAAGGTTGTTGGTCGATTCTTGGGCACGAAAGACGAAGATGGATATGCTAAAGTGTATATTGATCTTCCGAATACTGCTCGACCTTCTGGCGGCCAAGTGGCTGAGTAACCCAGTATCTTAACTAACTGAACCTCAAAGGAGAAATTTATAATGGCTAGTAAAAACAGACCTACTGATGAATTTATTGAACTGCTCCGACGATCCGGCAGTTCCGATCGAGCAGTTGCATTTGCTGCTCAACGGGAAATTGCTAAGGCGTTGGAAGTTCCTATTCGTAAGGGAGTGCTTTTTGGTGATGTTGTAACATCTATCTATGAAGCGATGCCTTTAGAACCCGCCGCATCTCCAGAATTTCCTCTGGACTTGTTGGCTCCCGGCACAGAAACTGATCATGTTGCCTATACAAATCCTGGCAATGGTCGGATTCCTGAGCGACATGTTGAGGGTGACTATGTGATGGTTAATACCTATGGTATCTCCAGCTCGATTGATTTCTTGCTGAAGTATGCTCGTAGTGCTAACTGGAACATTGTTTCTCGTGCTATGCAGGTGTTGGAGTCTTCATTCGTTAAGAAGATTAACGATGACGGCTGGCACACACTTTTGGCAGCTGCTGTAGACCGTAATATCTTGGTTTACGATGCAGATGCTGCTGCTGGTCAGTTTACCAAGCGTCTGGTTAGTCTCATGAAGACTGTTATGCGACGTAACGGTGGTGGTAACTCTGTTACTGCTCCGGGTCGTCTGACAGACCTTTACTGCTCACCAGAAGCAATTGAAGATATCCGCAACTGGGGTGTTGATCAGTTGGATGAAGTTTCTCGACGAGAAATCTACACAGCAACTGATGATGGTCCAGCAATCACGCGAGTGTTTGGTGTTAACCTGCACGATATCTTTGAGTTTGGTGATGGTCAGGAATATCAAACCTACTTTGACGATGACCTTGGCGGTTCTCTCGCTTCTAGCGATGTTGAATTAGTTATCGGTCTGGATCAGGCTGCAAACGATAGTTTTGTTATGCCTGTTAAGCAGGAAGTTGAAATCTTCGAAGACGAAGCTCTGCATCGTCATCAACGACAAGGTTATTACGGCACTGCCGAAATTGGCTTTGGTGTTCTTGACAACCGACGTGTTCTGGCTGGCTCTTTCTAAGAATAGACCAGTTTCCGGGGATAAAGCCGCTTCTAAATGGGGCGGCTTTTTTATTATTGTGTATAATATTATGGTGTGTGTCGCTCTGACATAAGATTGCGGGGGATTTTATGACCGCTATATCAACAGATATATTAGCTGAGGTAATATCCTTCACAGCACCCACCTCTTCAATTACTCAAAACGAAGCATTGACTAGTTCTTATTGGGGAGATTATGCCCCAAGTAACCATATGCTTTTGGCATTTACCAATGTTGGCACATCTGCTCAAATAACAGCAGACATGAGGAATTCCATTGGTTGGGCTACTGACACCTTGGATCACAGTATAGGCTTGGGTGCTTTTAATGGGGTTCCTAGCACTATTACGGCCCGTAGACACTCTGATACGCATAGTGCGACTGCCATATTTGGAAATAAAGCTACTTACGAGCGTGCGGTTCAAAGTTCTTATTCTTCAACAGCGTTGGGTCACACATGGTCAGAATCATCTCTTGATGGTTTCTCTTATGGTTCTTTAGTTCTTGGTGGTTCAGGTATTAAAGACATTAAAATTCAGACAATTGAAACTCCCACTTCCGTTGGAGATATTAGTTATACTGGCTTGGGTTTTAATCCTGATTTGTTGATATGTTTATATACTATGACACCGAATACTTTAGAAGACAGCAGTAGACATGCTGTTTCTGCTATGGGTTTTTCTGATGGAACAACGGATGCCGTTTCCGTGATTTCGTCAAGGGGTAAGTTGTCTTCCGCATCAGACACTGCTGGTGTCTTATGTTCAGATTTTATACGGATGTATGATCTTGACACAAAGTCAACACTTAATGCGGCAACTGTTAAAAGCATGGAGTTTGATGGGTATACATTGAATTTTTCTGCAGTTGACAGCACAGCCAAGAAAGTGACTATTATTGCTATGAAGGGACCAAAAGTCAAGGTCGCATTTTCCACTCAACCAACTAGTAATTCTACTAATGATGTTGAGGCTGGATTTACACCCAAGGCTGGGATTTGTATTTCTGCGGCTAGGGTGTCTTCACAAACCGTAACAGATCATGCTAAATTTATGGTAGGAGCTTGGGATGAAAACAATAACAATTTAGTAGGCGGATGGTTAGATCAAGATGGTGTATCTACTTCGAATTGTGATCGTTATGTTAGTGATACCCATGCTATTCGATATTATAATCATTCACAAGCTGTTACGGGATCGGCATCTGTGTCTGGAACAGGTACGGGGATAAGAGAAACATGGACTGGTGTTGACGGTTTAGAAAGAGAACATGCGTGGTTATTGTTGGGCGATGCACCAACACCAGTGATACCTGAAGAGATAGGTATGGAATTATCACTTCGCCTTCAAAGAGCAATGGAAATAGATCTTTTTAGATAGGGCATATTATGGCAGAGACAGTAAATATTACATTAAACCAGAATACAAAATTAGAAATTAGTTTAGGAATTCAGAGGCAAATAGACACTATTTTGACTATAAACAGACAGCTTGATGATACATTAGAAGTGAATCGTCAATTAGAATTTACAGTAGAGAGGTAGATTATGGCTTGTACAGAAGAAGAAGTCCATTATAACGATATAGGTACTGTTATCTTAGTAACTATAAAAGATTGTGTGTCTGGCACAGCTACCGTTCTTAATGTGTCTGCGGCCAGTACATTAGAGCTTATATTACAGTCTCCGTCCGGAACATCAACTACTAAAACCGCTTCTTTCAATACAGATGGTACTGATGGTAAAATTAAATACACATCGGTAGATGGTGATTTTAACGAGGTTGGCACTTGGAGAATTCAAGCAAAAGTAGTAATGGGTGGTGGTACATTTAGGTCCGATGTCGGTACTTTTAGAGTATACGAAAATCTATAATATTTAAAAGGGGAAAATACGATGGCTTTATATGATCGATTTAGAGGGTATGATGATAATGGTCAAGAGGTGGTGAAGCTTCCAATTTGGCCCACCATTACAAGTTTTACTGAAATTTTGGCTGGTGAACAGACAGATGCGGGTGTGATTGATAGATTCAATTTAGATGCTGGTGAACAAGCTGAATTTGCACAAGTGAAAACACAAATTGGTACAAATATTACTAATTTAGCAACCTCGTTAATTACTACTGGTGTGGACTCAGACTCAGCAACTCAAATAGCTAAGGGTGTTATTCGAAATGACATATCCCAAATTTTAATGAGAGCAGAGTTGGATTATTGTACACGGTCAGAATTTAACACAGCATTAGGGATTGCATAATGACTGCTAACGTACTTCTTGCTGAAGCCAAACACGATTCGGCCCCTGATGAGGAGGGTACTGAGAATGTAAACTATACGTCGTCGCATTGGTCAACCAATGCACCAAAATTGGTTTTTCATCTTGGAACTCAAAATAATCTAACACAGATTTCATCACATGCTGATCTGTCGTTTGGTTTTGGTAATGCCAGCGAGATGGGAACCGTGTCCTACTTCAATGAGAATGGACAGGGAACCAGCGACACGCAATTTAGAATCACGAACACTCATGTAGCTAGCCATGTCTCCCAAAGTGCCACGGGGGTCACCGAATCAGCAACGATACAAAGTTTGTCTGCAGCTAGGGTGACCCTAAACTGGGATAACGTCACGGAAAGCGGTTTGACTTTTGGTCAATTAGCACTGGGTGGAGATGCTATTGAAAATATATCAATTGATGTAATTGAAACACCTCTAGCGGATGGGGAGGTATCATACACCGGACCCGGATTTAAACCAGATGCGTTGATTGCTCTGTATGGAAGTGCCGGTTCGAACATACCGTTTTCCAACGTTGGGTCGTACTGCGGGATGGGTATGAGTGATGGTACAACCGATGTTTCTTCGTATCAAACATCTCTCAACAATCAGTCTACCACGGGTACAAGATCGCTGATGAAAGACCAATTTATTTCGATTTACGCACATCACGGTGCCGCACAGGAAACAGCGACGGTCGTTTCACTTGATTCAACTGGCTATACATTATCTTGGGACCACAGCTTAGGGTCGACAGAACGCGAAATCCTGATCCTCGCGATCAAAGGTCCAGCCGTCAAAGTTTTGAGGGGCACCCAACCAACAAGCAATTCAACCGTTAATCGTGATGCGGGATTTCCCCCTAAAGCAGCTATTGGGTTCATGTCCATGAAAACGGTCAGTACTGACTCCACTGACGACTCGCGACTTGGTGTAGGGTTTTGGTCTGCTGAAGGTGACTCGCAAAAATCTGGAGGAGCACTTGACGAGGATGCTCAATCAACTTCAGATACTGATTCGTATTTTTCTACCGCCCACGGTCTCAAAAATTATAATCACGCCCAAACAGTTACCGGGCAAGCAACAATAGGTTCCAGTGGGGACAATCTTACTGAGGCTTGGACCAATACGGATGGCACAGAATATGCACATGCGTGGATGATTTTTGGCGACACGCCATCAGACTTTGCCGAAATTTCAGTCACTGGGTTGAGTGACAATGTCATCACAGATGGAGATACTACTCCAACCACAACGGATGGTACTGATTTTGGATCAGTTACCCAAGATGGCAGCACTGTTACCAGAACGTTTAAAGTGGCCAATAGTGGAGCATTGGCTTTAACCACCGAAACACCTACGATACCAACAGGGTTTACTTTAACCGAAGGTCTTGCAACTTCCATAGCCACATCCGGAAATGATACATTTTCTGTACGGTTAGATAGTTCTGTGCTTGGTGTTAAACATGGAACTATTAGTTTTGTCAATAATGACACAACTCTAAATCCGTTTAACTTTACTGTTTCTGGAGTAGTCACTGCGGCATCGGACACACCGGCAGCCTCCACGGGAATTACAAGCATTATTTCTAGTGGGTTAAGTCAGTTAAATACTGGAAATTCTTTGGTTTCAGTTGGTGGTGCGAGGGGCCTAGGAGCTTCTGGCACACTGATTACTGAAATTACTAACACCAACAGACTAGATAGAACTATTAATGAGCCTGGTGCCCCAATAGAAGTTTTAGATAGTAGATTTGCAGATAGAATGGATGAGACTTCTTATTATGCTGGCAGTGGTGCTTACTGGGGGTCTGCAAGATAATCTTCATTATTTAGGTTTTATGTGTATTATTAGTAGAGGGTTTCCTTTTCTTCTAATAGGTGGGTGAATTTATGCCTTGGAACATAGATTTAGTATTAATGTTAAGATCTATTATAGGTGATTTAGACAGCACAAGCTTCACCGATGAAAGACTTAAGCAAATATTAGTTGTGGGTGCCTACAATGTGCTTAACGATGCTATCTTCAGCACCGAATACACTGTGAATGTAGCAGCCATATCAATTTCTCCAGATCCAATTTCCGAAAATGACGTAGACTTTACAACTCTAACGGTATACAAATCTGCATGTATCTTGTTGGGTAGTGAGGTTAAGACTAATGCAGGAAATGCTGTGGCAATTAAAGATGGTCCGTCTTCGATAGACCTTAGAGGAGTGGCCGGGAGTTTAACAGCTCTCTATAACGATATATGTTCGAAATACGATACTCTACTTAAAGAATATCAATACAATAGAAATAACGATACCCCGATTGGTCAAGCCATCCTTGGGCCTTATAGTCCTGGTAGCATGATTCTCAATGCTAATCAGTTCGATTATCGCGGTAATATCTTTGACTAGGAGATAAATAAATGCCAGTTTCTGTCAAAATAATTAATACTGAGTCTCAGCCTAATGCTGGTAATGCTATAGTGGGTGTGGCTGGTGCTAATGGGTTAGGTGCTTCTGGAACACTGATTAAAGAGATGTCTAGCAATAATAGGTTAGCTCCGACTGGTCCATATTCGGCTTCTAACCTCGATATCTCAATATCTAATTTAGATGGTAGATTTAGCGAGCGGTTTGATGATACTAACTACTATCATGGAAGTGGTTCTTACGGGGGTCCATCATAACATAAGGGGGTTTTTATGGCTATCACGATACCTAATTCCGTCTTCGATATATACAACAGTGCTTTAGATTTATTCACACGCACCGCTACTCTGGTTTATCCAGAAAAACGTGAGCGGTGTGCAAATTGCTATATGGATACTATGGGCACAAGAAATAGATCTATTAGCGTATATCGTCCGGGTGGACCTTTTCCATTTGATCGCGGTATGCCGTGCCCCTATTGTGAAGGCAAGGGGTACAGAGCAACAGAAACCACAGAAGATATTGTTTTACGAATTTACTGGGATCGAAAGTCTTGGGCAGATATAGGACCCGCGATAGACATCCCAGACGGTGCTATTCAAACTATTGCTCTTATGACCGACATGGACAAGATTAATAAATCTAAGTATATGATACCAAAATATGATGGTATTGAGAAATATGATGAGATGAGATACACGAAAAATGGATCGTCTTATCCTCAGGGATTTAAAGACAATCTCATCAAATACGTGGTCACTTTTTGGAATAGGATTGACGGTTAAATGCCTATAAACCTGACAGAATCCGCTCGTGCTATTGCCCTAAAGATCAACAAGGGTTTGGCTAGTATATTTAATAAAATTGTATCAAAAAAGGCAAGGTCTATAGAGGCACAGATTAGACCATTGGTTTCTGCGGCTTTGTTGTCTAGTTCGGAAATCCGATCATTGTCTTCGGGTACTCTGCGTATTGATTTTGGATTAACACAAGATCCGTCTGCGGATATCGTTAATGCTGTCACAAATAGTTTATCAGTACAGGCACGCAAAGCCGTTGCATCATCTTCTGGCATTAAGGGTGGTGTTCTAATTACTTTGCAACCCGCTGATTATTCTAATTTATTTTCATTATCCACAGCTACACAGATTACTGAAAAGGGGGACAGTCTTCCGTGGCTTCAATGGTTGCTGACTTTTGGGCAACAGGTGATTATCGCTGATTTTGGGGTTGAGTATGGTTCTTATGGACGTACAGGCGGGGGGCATATGATTGGAGATGCTACTCCATTTAAGATAAATAGTCAGTACGCGGGCACTATAGATAACAATTTTATCACTAGGGCTATAAACCCAATTTTACCACAAATACGAAACATAATTATAAAGGCTCTTCAATAATGGCCGGTGGACCACACACACAATTATCTAATCTAAGTAATGCTCAAGATGTTACAATTTCTAATATCTTGCTCGATAATTTTATATCTTTTTATGATTGGGGGCTCTTAGATCGGGGATCCTTTTATAATATCAAAATTCCACAATCAGGCATCTATGGTGGTTCTAGGCATATCCTAAGGTCTGTCGATGATCCTAATTATACTGATGGTCAAGTGTGGGAGGGTTATAGAAAAAACTGGGTCTGGGAAACTGGGATAAGTGCTACTACTACTCAACCCACTGCGATTTCTGGTGTTTTTGTAGATGGAACATTCTATGCTATTGGCAATGCAACAAAACCATTTTATGTTGATTATCCTAATGGTAAAGTTGTTTTTGATACTGCCCAAACAACAACTAGTACTGTACAGTTAGAGTACAGTCATAAATGGGTAGAGGTTGTTCCTGCGGAAGGTGTTCCTTGGTTTAGACAACTTCAAAGTAGATCATTTAGAACCGAGGACAATTTTCAAGTTACTGGATCTGGGGGTTGGGCTCAGTTGGGTCAAACAAGAATTCAACTCCCAGCTGTAGCTATTGAGGTTGCACCAGCAAAGTCATTAGAAGGTTATCAGTTGGGTGGTGGCCAGTGGGTTAATAATGAAGTTGTGTTTTATGTGATGAGTGAAAATCACTGGGAATGTGCTAATTTAATGGACACAATCCTCTACCAAAATGATAGAACTATTCACTTATTTGATCCCACGGCAGTGGCTATTTCTGGTGTATTGCCCTTCAATTATCGAAATGAATTAAACGAAAATGCTATCCCTAGTGGTATGTATCCCAACATGATAGATAATTTCTTTTATCGTAAATGTTGGATCAATTCCTCCAAAGGTACAGAAATCACACAATTATCTCCGGAATTGTATATGGGGACAACCAGCTGTTCTACTCAAGTAAAAGCCATTTAGATATTTTTTTGTGTATATAAAACTGCCTTTACCAGAGGATTTTTAACCTATTTAGATAGGAGATTAAAATGGCTCGTAATCAACGTATTTTCTATGCTTGCCAAGCTGTGGCTATTTGCCAGAGGGGCGAAACCGATGTGAATGCAGATGACATCATTCACGGTGTACAAAGTGTGGGTATGAGTTCCACATTCACTCTTGACCAGGTTTTCGAATTGGGTCAGATTGAAATTTATGAGAACATTGAGCAGGTTGCTGATATTGAAGTTACCATTGAAAAGGTTATCGATGGATATTCGCTTATCTATGATAAAGCTAGTGGTGGGGCTGGTAAAACTGACGTGGTGGCAGCAACTAAGGCTCGTAGTGATGTTTATGTCGCTATCTTTGACGATGGTCTGTCTCACGCTACTGGTGTTCCACGAAACGTGTGCTATAACTCGGGCATGTTTATTAGTTCTGTTGCCTACAACTACTCAGTAGATGGTAGTGCTACGGAATCAGTAACACTGGTCGGTAACGATAGATTCTGGAATGCCGAAACTGCTGGTACAATCGCTACATCAGCACTAGCGAACTGGACCACCGATAACCCAACCGCAAACATTGACGGTACAGATACGCCAATTTCTGGTGTTGTTCGTAGAGTTGATGTAGATCTCGAACACGCAGATGTCGAACTTCCTAGTGAAATTAAGTCTCAAGCAAGCGATGATGCAACTGGGCGGGGTGGAGGTTACCACGTTCAGAGTATTAGTATTAGTACTGACTTTGGTCAGGAAAACATTCAGGAACTCGGTCGATTTGGTCCATATCATAGATATGCCACATTCCCGGTTGAAGTTACTTGTGAATTCGAACTTATCGCCACTTCTGGTGATTTAATAAGTGTCTCCGGTACTGCTGAAAACCTTGGTAATCAACCCATCAAGATTTTCGACACTGCTGGTACTGTCATCGATCTTGGAAATAAGAATAAGTTATCTTCTGTCTCTTATTCTGGTGGTGACACTGGTGGTGGTAATGCTACTGTTAGCTACTCATACAGTAACTTTAATGTGCTGAAGGTGAACGGTGGTAGAGACCACTAATTTGGTTACTCTATATCTGCGATAGCCTTAATAATTTAGGACTTGGGCGAGTGGATATTATTAGGAAAAATGGATGGATATTTATTATGAGAAAATCTTATATAGAATAATAAAAGGTCGCTTACGCATAAAGCTGGGCGACCTTGTTCTATTCGTATATGAGCCAACAGAGGATACCCTAGAGGAATCATATGAAATATATGATGAGGCTTATTCTAAAGCTTATTACAGTAATGTTTTCGTAGACCAGGAATTACGAGAACTATTATACGATCTTCATCTCTGGAATCCAGCAGATGATAAGGAAATTAAGAAACTGGACAAAAAGATCGAAGAGTTAAAACTGGATGCCTATAAATCGTTTTTTGATACCCAGAAACTAAGTCTCATAAAGATGCGATTGAAGTTGGTTGAGCGTCAAAAAATGGATATAGTATCAAGGAATAAATCATTAGATCATGTTTCTTGTAGGGGGGCGGCGGAATTTGCAAGATCTGCTTGGATTGTGGAAAATTGCACATATCGTCAAGATGGATCTAAATTTAATTGGAAAAATTGTAGTGTGTCTGAAGTGATGGGGATCTTAAGCAATAAAACAATAACTTCTGAGGAATTCAGAATGGTAGCCCGTAATGATCCTTGGAGGTCTCAGTGGGCTATTGGTAAGACTGCTGGTGATGTATTTGGTAAGGCTTCTGTTAACTTGACCTCAAATCAGATTAGTTTATGTTCGTATTCTGTAATGTATGATAATGTCTATGAAAGCACGGAGAGACCGAACGAGAAGATAATTGATGATGATGTCTGTTTAGATGGTTGGTTTATAGAGCAAAAAAGAAAGATAGAAAAACAGAAAAAACAACAAGAGGTAGATGCACTCACTAAGAATTCGAAAATTGCTAATTCGCAAGAGGTATTCGTAATGGCCTCCAATCAAGAGGCCGCAAATCAAATATATGAATTAAATGATCCTATGTCAAGAGCCACTATTAAAAACAGAAATACTCAGATTGATCAGGCGGATGGCAACTTAGATTTTAGACAATTACAAGATATTAAACAAGATATGGCAATACAAGGTAGACAAGAAGGATTATCAAAAATGAGGGGAAGATAAATGGATAACAACTTTTTACAAAAGTCGCTAGACTTAAAAAAGGCCCGAGAAGAACGATATAAAGATATATCTAGGGATAAGCTTTTTAAAGCTTCTAAAAAGAAAATTCAAACTACTATGATTGGTGCTTTATCAACCTTAGAGGAACAGTTTGGGTTTTTGTGGGGTTTTGACATTCTGGAAGAAGAGAGAACCCCAGAGCAAAAGAAAATTCATGAAATTTACGAAGAAGCTCGTGCGAAAATACTAGACAGAGGAAATACTCAAATAAGGAACTTAGAAACGGAATTTGTTAATTACGATATTACACGTAAGAAACATTACATCAACTTACCAATGGCTCAAGAACAAGGAGACGAAGATGGTAGACAAGAATGAAAAGATTATTGAAAGCAAAGATAATGACGATAATGTGGTCAAGGTTTTAATCAAGAATCCCACAGCTGAACAGTATAGAGATTCTCAAATCGAATATAATAAAGCTTTTAGGCAAGCATTAGATTCCGGTGCTTTATTGCGTCAAAAAATCAATGACTATATGACTGAACAGGGTATTTGGAGTGAGGAAAAACAAAAGAAATATGAGAAATTTGCTAATGACATTAATGCGGCTGAAGACAAACTTAGTGAGGGTGGTATCAAATTATCTGAAGCAAAGCAAACAGCACTTGAGTTGCGTGATCTAAGGGATGATTTTAAGGTCCTGATCTCTGAAAGAAATTCATTAGATCAGAACTCTGCCGAGGGACAGGCTGACAATGCGAGGTTCGCTGAACTCGTTAGGGTTTGTATGATTAACCCAGATACTAATCAACCATATTTCCCAGATCAGAAAACTTATGATTCTCAGGCTGATCAGCCGTGGGTCATTGAGGCTTCTTCTGAATTGGCTAATATGCTATACGGACTTGATCCTGATTATGAGAATAATTTGGTTGAAAATAAATTCCTCAAGGAATTTAACTTTGTTAACGAGGACCTCAGATTTATTGATGATGATGGTCATTTGGTAGATTCTGAGGGTAGACTGGTTAACGAAGACGGTAAATATATTGCCTATCGTACAGAAGAAGGCAAGAAAAACAAAGATGAAAATGAGTTATATTTTGTTAATCGTGCGGGTGAAGAAGTTGTATCCAAAATCAATGCGGACGGTGAAGAAGAATGGGTTAAAAAGTCGGCTGCAGAACGTAAGCCATTCTTAGATGATGAAGGTAATCCTATCGTTATTGAGTCTAAAAATAACGACGAATCTTCAGAAAAAGCCGAGGATACGACAAAAGAGACTGAAGACAAGCCCAAAACTACCAAAAGAAAGCCAAGAGCTACAAAAACGGATGCTAAAACCGTTTAATTGTGTATATCTTTGCGGTAGGACTTATGCGATTTAGGGGAACATTAACACAGTTCCCCTTTTTTTTATAGAGCGGAGCAAAGATGGCCCAGCGTTTTAATTTAACTGCACAGTTACAGTTACAGGCACCCGCAAATACCAGCCAGGTTGTTAGCCAAATCAGGAAGCAACTGAAGGATATTGGTGTAGATGTAAAGGTTAACACTAATACTCGTCAGGTTGCCCAACTTAACAAAGAGCTACAGGGCGTAAGTAAGGCTGGTACAGCATCTGCTAAATCAATTCAAAACTTAAATGCTACACTTGCCCAATCCGCCAGAAGATTTAGTGTTATTACTGTTGCTACGGGGACCTTTCTGGGTTTAGCGAGGGCTATCAGATCTGGCGTGAGTGACGCGGTTGCTTTTGAAAGAGAGTTACTTAAAATTTCTCAAGTAACAGGTAAATCCGTTAATCAGTTACAAACTTTGACATCTGAAGTTACTCGATTATCTACAACCCTTGGCACTAGTTCTTCTGAATTATTAAATGTTTCCAGAACATTGGCTCAGGCTGGTTTTAATGCTGACAAAACTAAAAGAGCCCTACGGTCATTAGCTCAAACCACCTTGGCGGCGACATTCGATAGTATCCAAGATACTACTGAAGGAGCTATTGCCGTCTTGAGACAGTTTGGTGCAGAGGCATCAAGAACCGGTGGCGATATTAAATTTTTAGAATCTACATTAGATTCTATTAATTCGGTATCCAAGAATTTTGCCGTTGAAGCTGGCGATTTGATTACTGTTATCCGCAGAGTGGGTGGTGTGTTCTCCGCTACTGGGGGTAGTGTGAATGAGTTAATCGCATTATTCACATCTGTGCGGGCTACTACTAGAGAATCCGCTGAAACTATTGCTACTGGTTTAAGAACCATCTTTACTCGTATTCAGCGTACTGACACGGTTGATCAGTTAAAACAATTAGGAATTGAGCTGAGAAATGCACAGGGGCAGTTTGTGGGTGCATTTGAAGCTGTCCGTAGATTATCTGTGGGACTGTCTTCATTAGATCCGAGAGATGCTAGATTTAGTGATATTGTAGAAGAGTTGGGTGGATTTCGTCAAGTCGGCAAAGTCATCCCTTTGATTCAACAATTCACCACTGCTCAAAACGCTTTGACTGTGGCACAAAACTCAGCTGGTTCCGTCGCTAGAGATGCGGCAGTTGCTCAGTTAGGGTTGGGGAACCAGATATCTAAGGTCAAAGAAGAATTTTCGGCTCTTACACGTCAATTTGCAGATAGTAGTACTTTCCGAAGTATTACTGCTGGTGCTTTAGGGTTAGCTAAAGCTTTTATTCGGATTGCTTCAGCATTAGAAACCGCACTGCCATTAATTACGACTTTAGTGGGTTTAAAAATTGGCCGATCTGTGGGTACTGCCTTGGGAGGTCTGTTAGGCGGAGGCGGTGCTCAGCGAAGAAATCAAGGTGGTAGGATTCATGCTTTTGCTCGTGGTGGCTTTGTACCCGGTAGTGGTAACAGAGATACTGTTCCGGCGATGTTGACCCCAGGTGAGTTTGTAATTAAGAAGAGTAGTGCTGATAAATTGGGTGCTTCTACTTTACAGGCCATGAACAACAATAGGTATGCTGGCGGTGGTGTGGCTAAATTTCAATCTTCAAGACCTTATATTAGTTCGTCAGGAACTACGACGACTAAAGCTTCGGGCACATTGTTTGATCCAAAATTGCATAGGTTTAACAAAAAAGATGCTATTGAGTTTCAGAGAACGGCTTCTAAAAAAATAGATGTTAATAATCTTGCAAAATTGGATGGACGCTCAAGACTTGTCAAAGCGTATAGAGATGCACCCAATGCACAAATCAGAGGTGCTGCTTTTGAAGACATAGCAAAAAAAGAATTAAGTTTAAATAAACTCGCTAAAGGTAGTAGTCGTCTTGATGCTACCGGTCCCGGTGGACAAATCTATGAAATAAAAAGTGAGTTAGGGGCATTGTCAGATACTCGTTTGGGTAACAAAATGGTTGGTGCTGCAATTAACCCAGTGCCTGGCAGTTCTATAGATTCACTTGTTCAGAAAAGAATGAAAAAAAATATCCTTTCAAGAAAACACGAAGCCGTAAACCTTGGAAGAATTGGAGTTATACAAGATGTAACTACTGGTCTTGGTGCGGAAACCAAACGTGTGAAAAGAGCTAAAGGCGGTGGGATTTCTGGTTCCGATACAGTTCCCGCCCTTTTGACTCCGGGCGA
>VTLG01008228.1_pt1 | contig 15053 bp, 17 predicted proteins | sample 4694571 | NCBI WGS metagenome assembly VTLG01 (sample SAMN12604809, study PRJNA352737) | marine metagenome | biome: ENVO:00000447; feature: ENVO:00000209|ENVO:00000569|ENVO:01000036; material: ENVO:00002151; isolation source: viral sequences binned using virsorter ...
CTACCTTATATACTTTGTTTTCATTTACTGATTCTTTGATTTTTCTACCACCCATTTGTTTGTAAACTTTTATTAGATTTTTAAGGTGGTCTTCATCTCTCGCATTAGTAACTCTACCTTGTTTCTTTATTTTCTTTTGAAACATCAGTATAGCATCTTCTAATTTTTTTAGTTCCATATTTTCTTTTACTGGTTTGTATCCACCGGCAGTCGCAATCTTTTTCTTTTTCTTTTTATCTTTTTTTCTACCACCATAGAATGCGTAAGGTGTATCATAGTAGATACCAGTTCCCATTGGGTTTGCTGCACCGGCTGATGCTGTTGTAGAAGCTTCATCAATTTCTTCGTCTTTTTCCAATTCTTTAATTACGAAGTTTTTAATGTATTCTTTTAACTTAGCTATTTTGTCGTGTTTGGACATTTTTGATTTCCTTAATTAATTCATAGTATCTCATTAATGCAACCACGTGTTTATCTTTCACGACTTTACCCTTTGTAGCTGAGTCAGTGTAATCAATAGCTTCTGATAATTTAATCTTAGTAATTTTATCGTTTACTTTTGGAAGTAATGACTTCAGAGCTTTTTTGATTTTAATTACTTCCGTATCGATAAACTCTTTTAATGAATTTGTATTAGATACATTGTTGATATATTGTTTCAACAAGTTTTTTTGACTTTCATCAAGAGATTTATACTTTTTATTAAACTTATCTACTAATAATTGATAACTTAACAACCTTAAATCTTTATCTTGTGTTGAATATTCACTTAAATTTTGTTTATTTACTCTGGATTGTTTAGATTGAGTAATGTGTTCAGTTATAGTGATTGACGAATCTGTTTTTTGGACTGGCCCAAAGTCTTCTTTACCTACTTCAGTCTGAAAAACACGATATACTGACGCCATAATTTTAAAATTAGGTATTCTTGTATTAAAGAAGTCTTTAATATCGTAATTTTCTTTGATTGTTTTGATTAGGTTGTATTTTTCGTTTGCTAATCTACGATTAGACAATTTTCTACGACTTTTGACTACTGCTTCTAATAAAGACGATGCGTGAGTCAAGTTTTTGTATTTTTTATTCAATAAGATTGAATATAATTCGTATTCTTTACCTAATTCAGTATTTTTACTAAAGAATTCTTTAAATAGTTTAACTGACTTAGGACTTTTTGTGTCATTTATCACATCAACAGTTATTTGACGAGATAAAAGTTCATAAAGAATACCTGTATTCTTTATCTTATTATGTTTTACATAAGACATTTGAGCTCCAAAGTATTTTTGTGTATTTTATCAATAATAAATATAAAACTTTCAAGAAATCGGTATTAATCTTGTCCGTTTTCTTCCTTATATTCATTATATTCTTTATTCATTTCCTCAACCTTGTTAGTTTCTTGTATTATGTTTTTTGACTTTTTTATACCCATAGTTTTTTTCAAGGCATCGTAGTGTGCTAATGCTAATGGTCTACGATTTTTCGTTTGTTTCCCTAATGGGTCACGACCTCTTGCCCCACTATCTTTGAATGGTTTGTTCATTTCTTGTGGACGACCACCTTGTTCATCTTCTGGTCTTTCATCTTCACTTTCATCATCTGAAAATGGGTCAAATATGGAACCTGCAACTGAATCGTCATCCGGTTGTTGTTGTTGTCCACCAAATAAACCACCACCACCGGTTTGCATATCACTTGGTGTTCCAACTGATTCTCCGGATGCTTGTGGGTCATTACCTTCCATTTCAATTTGTGAGTGTCTGAATTTTTCTTTTTGGTCATCAATGATTTGATTTTGTATTTGTACTTTTTCTTTATCAGAAAAGTTAAACACATTATCATAAATCCATTGATAAGGTAAAATTTTATCACTAATCATATCACGAGCTAAACTTACCTTTTGTCCTAACAATTCTATCTTTTCTTGTTCGTACATTGTTGAAGGACTTGCTAAGTCTAATTCAAAGTTTACTAAGTCTTCATCTGTATATCCTTGTGAATATAAGTGAACAACTGCAATCTTTGTTAACTCTGATATTATGATTCTTTGTATTCTTTCGATGGTTCTTGCGAATCTTACATCTTCTGCTGCAAGTGTTGCTTTACCACCGACATTTTCATCAAACCCTAAGAATGCTTTCGGCACTCTTAGTGATGCTAATAATTTGTTTTTTAAGTATTCGACATCTTCGGTTGAATCATAATCAATACCACCTAACTCAGATATCTCTGTTCCACTATCTCCACCACGAACTGGCATAAAGAAGTCCTCTGTTAAGTTTTGCATATTATATTTTAAATTATACTCACCTGTTTGTTCATCCATAACTGGTGTTTTCTTCATCTTGTTGATGATTCTTTGCATATAGTTATCAACTTCAGCTGGTGGTATATTACCGATATCAATCTTGAATACTCGTTTGGAAGGTGCTCTCATAATTCTATGAATTAACATAGCGTCTTCCATAAGTGTTAATTGTTTCCAAATCTTTCTTGTAGATTCAATCATAGATTTACCATATGGTAAAAAATTACTATCATTTGCTAATCTGAAGTGTGCTATTTGGAAGTTTTCAAATTCTATTTTTCCTTTTCCACTATTCTTTTGTCCGAAGTAAGGATGTGCTCCTTCAATACTTTCTAAGTAAAACTTAGTGTAGTAAGGATTTTCTGGGTCTTCTCCCTCTGCTCTAACGATTTCATAAGGTGAAAGTGGAACTACATTAGTAATACCATACTTTTCATTAATGTCTAAGTGTAAAAAGAAATCACCGTACTTAACCATATTACGAACCCAAGGCCATAGATTGAACTCAATGTTCATAATGTCGTAAAATAAATTGTGTAGAATTTCCTTAATATTTTCATTTTCAGATTTAATCTCTATAACTTCTCCATATTCACCTTTCATTGTGGACTCATCTGAATATATATCTAATGCAGATGATATGATTGGGTCTGAATCCATTGATTCATAGTCTTTAAACAATGCTAATCTCGCCGCCATAATTTGATGTACGGTTGAATAACCTGTTCCAACTAAATCTAAATTAGTATGTAGTTTTGAATATCTATCAACTAAATGTGATTTAACCTGTTTTTGTACTTGGTCTGTATCTGCGATTTTTAATTTCTTACCACCGACATTTCTTACAATTACATTTGTACTAAATAATCTTTGTAATCTACCAAATAATGATTTATCTGCCATTTTTTACCTCACTTTTATAAGAGCCACGTTAAGTCCTCTTTTTCTTTTCCTGTATCCCAATCCCAACTATCATTTTTCTTGATGTCGTCATTAGTGTATAAACCCTCATTGTCCATCATTTTGGATAGGGTTTTCTTTGTTAGTTCTACACCTTGTGTTCGTAGTCTTAAAGCAGTATCACGAACCCAAAGTCCAATAGCAAAAGACATTACCAAGTCATCATTGTATCCTGGCATTGCTTCTGCTCTATTATTAATATAAACGAAAGTCAGTAATTCATCAATTAAACGATTACTACGAACCACTACACTTTCCTCTCTAAAAAATTCTTCTAACTTACTAATAATTAGTGGTCTGGTCTTAGAAGTCGTTGAAAAACCAGCTACCATTCTCTTTTCTTCACTATAATGTTTATTAGTGACTTGATGTTGAACATCAACATATTGTAAGTCTTTACTTGTATAAAATAGATTAGGGTAATCTCTATCTATAATTTGTTGGATTGTTGCCCAACCAATATTATTATTCTCTACTATAAGTAGAGCGTCATTGTATTCTGTTGCTATGGAAACTAACATATTTCCAAAATCTTTTGTATTGATACGACCCTTATACTCTGCCACTTGTGTTAAAGTTTCTAATTCAATAATATGAAAAGCAGAATAGTCTGCACTATCTCCTCTACCAACATCAGCACAAACGATATAGTCTTTTGAGTAATTTGGTTGTTCCCAAATCCACATATTACTATCAATACCTCTTTTCTCCACTGGTTCAATACACTGGTCTTTTCTTATCTTTTCCAATAATACTGCGTCAATCACACCAGTTCCGGAAGTTAAGAAATCACAATCACATTCTTGAGCGGCTGAACTTGGACCAAGTAGAACATCTTGTTCTTTTCTCCAATCTTCATCTCTATCTGGGTGAACCGTCCAATGTAATTTGATTGGATTAAACAAACCACGACCCTCTTCGGATTCTACCCATTGTTTATGAAACCAATTACCGACTCCATTTGGTGTTGATAATGCAATACATTGACCACCTGTTGTTAAGGTTGCTTGAGATGCAGTCCATATTTGGTCAATTTTATCAATGAATGCCGCCTCGTCCAATATCAATAATGATAGAGCTTCTGAACGAGCTGCTTCTGGTCCAGATGAAACTGCCTTAATCTGGGAACCATTAATATATCGTAAGTTCAACTTGTTATCTTCAACACAAGGTTGTTTCAACCAACTCGGTAAGTTTGCATGCATAACACGAACTTTCGTAACCAAGTTTTTTGCTACATCTTGTTTAGTTGCGATAACCAATATATTTTTATCTTTATGAAAAGTCATCATCCATAAAGCATATCCCGCAGTCAAAGTTGAAATACCCAATTGACGAGCTTTCAAAATAACATTCATTCTTTCATTTTGAAATTCTGATATCGTTTTTTCTTGAAACTCATATAAATCAAAAGGTATTTTACCTTTGATTGGGTGTTGTATCATACAATACTTTTTCATAAAATATGCCGGGTCAGTGGCACACTGAATATATTGTTGTTTGATTACTTCTTTTATTTGTTCTGCCATTAGTCTACTATTTGACCTGCTAATTTAACTGAAGTAGCAGTCAACACAACTCCATATGTAAAGTATAACCATTTGTTTTCATACCATTTAGGTTGGACAAGTTTTACTTTTTGTTCAAGTAGTTTGTTGGTGTCTTTTAGTAGATTGAGTTGCATGGTTTTGTTAGCAATCAACATCGAGTCTATTACTGAATTTTCTTCAAAAAGATTCAATTGTGATTCTAAGTCCTCCACTAAAGAAACATTTAAACTATCTTTTAGTTCTAATTCTTTAATAGTATTGGTAAATCCTAAAACTTCTTCCTCAGTGAAGGTATAGGTTTTAGGTTCAATCACATCTTGACTGAATAAACTCCCGATTAATAATATGTAAATTAAATATCTCATATATATAAATATATAACTTATTTACTAAACTTCTTTAAAAATTTCACTGCGTCGTCTGCATTATCTTCCTTTACTGCTTCTGATGCTTGTGCAATTTGTTTTTTAGTAGTTGTAACTTTTCTTTTTAATTTAGCTACTTCTTTTTTGTTTACTTTTTTCTTAGACTCAAGAACTTTTACTTCTTTTTCAAGTTCTTTTACTTCGTTGTCTTTGACTTTAATTTGTTTATCTAATTCTTTGACTTCTTGTTTTTTATTTCCACCAAAAAATAGATTTAATATCGCTTGTATGATACCCATTATTTTGCTCCTTGTAGTTCGTTTTCTGCTTTTTCCACGAGTTCTTTCTTTTCTCGTATGAAATCTCTTGCTTCTGAAATGGTTTTTTCGAATTCATCTTTACCCATAGACCATTCTTCCTTCTCAAGTTCTGGTGTATTTACACCAACACTATTAAAGAATTCCCTTTTACCATCAGTTTTTTCAAAGTCATCTATACTTTGTTCTAAATCTTTTAAATATGATTTTTGATTTTCTAACATTTTTTGATAAGCATATTCTTTAAACTCACCTTTAATCTTTAACTTATTTTCATAATCTATTTGACAATCAAAGCAATGTCCCATCATTCTCCAAAACTTATCATCAAGTCTTTTCTTCATTGCTTTTTTACATTTAGGACAAAACCAAGGCATCCTAACTGATTGCATTACTTTACTTAATTCTGATTCTCTGGTTTTACCACCAAGGTTTTCTTGTTCACCTTGATAACCTACAAGTGTGTAGTCTTTTTCATATTCTTTACCTTGCATTAAATCTTTTAATGCTTTATTTTGTCTTTCCGATTCTTTACTATATCCTGCCATTATAACTCCTTAAAATTTTAAACTACCGAGTATTTGGTTAATTGGTGCAAATGCCCCTGTGAATTTGTATATATTACCTTTGTATTTGAATACCAATCCTTCACTTGGAACTATTGCACTTGAACCACCAATAGCTTCTAATTTTTCTATTTGTAATTTCAACTTCTTTAGTTTTTCAACATTGTCTGGTTTTTGTAAATCTTTTAATGCTTTATCCACATCTTGTTTAATTTTCTGAACTGCTTTGTCTGGTGATACTGCTAAGAAACCTGACATATTCTTTAGTATTTCTGCACCGACTTGAAAGAACAATATCTCAAATGGTTTAATGTTGTTTTTAAACATTTTGTTGTGGTCAAGTTTATCAGTCTTTAGAATCCAATCAATAAATTTAGGATTGTCTTTAAAGTCCTTTTTGATGTCTCCTATTTTATATGACTTATCAAAGAATGCCCAACGATTTGTTAAATTTACTAATTGATTATCTTCTAACTTTACTTTAAATTGTTTTGATGCATTAAAAATGTATTCTTGCCAAAAAGACTGATGATACATACCCAAAGTATCAGTATCTTTTAGTCCATATTGACTTTGTAATTTATTTAACTTATTTAAAAATGTAGATTTCTTTTTACCAAAGTCTTGAACTTTACTCATCGTTAAAAAATTAGGTCTACTAATCTTAAATGTTTTTTGTATATTTTGGTTTACTTGTTGTATCATACCTTGTAACATACGAGCAGATTCTTTTGAGTATCCTTTTGCTCTACCGGACATATCATATTCGGTAGTTCCGTGAAATACTATTTCTGCTACATCATAGTCAATTATATTTGCTGTCTGTGGATATATAACCTCTAAATTCATCCATTTAGTTCCATTACCAAAAACCTTTTCTTTTTGTTTATCAGATAATGAACCTATTGATTTTTCTAAATCTCTCATTGCACCTACAAATGCTTTTTTAATCTCACCTCTACCACTAAACATACTAGCAATACCTGATGTTGTTGGTGCAGTTTTACCACCATTTTTCAGATGACCTTTGTTTCGGGCTGCTTTTAACTTTCCGTCTACCCAACTTACCATTAGGTTTTGTCCGTCAAGTTTTTCAGAAACCTTATCTTCACGATTAAGTTTTCCACTTAACCCTATAATAATTATGTTCTTCAAATCTGAAAACATCAAATTATTATCATCAAATGGATGATTCATATGTCCGTATGCTCCACCTTCTATTAATAGTTTAACATCTTTCATAAAAGACTCTTGAACTTTCTTAATATAGTCAACACCTTTTTTAACATCCTTTCTTTTCAAGATAGGTGATTCTTTCATCTTAGTAAATGATTCTTCTCCGAAGTATTTTACAATTTCAAATCCAAGACCACCTAATGTTTTTCTCATTCTCTCTTTATACTTTGGAAATGGATTATCCGCTGATTCAGTATTTTTTCTATTTTGATTTATAGTTCTTCCGTGTGTTACGGTTTTAGTTCGGTCTTTTTCATACTCGTCTGCCATGATGGTAAACATCATATCCTCAGAATCTCTTATTGGATGGTCAATTAATTCATATCCAATATGTTCTGCGTGTTCTGGTGATATTCTATAATAATCATCCAGTGAACCAAAGAAATCATACATACCTTCGTCAGACATAATACTAGCGTCAAAATGAACACCAAAACCACTAACCTCTTTCATTAATTTCTTTACTCTTGGTTGTTGAAAAAATTCAAATAATTTACCAAACCTTGATGTCATCATTTCATAAGTTTTTTTGTCAAAGTATCCAAATGTTTTTTTGAATATCTGTTCTCTTTTTTTATCATCAAATTTTGGATTCCCTAATAAATTACGAATTTCTGTACCACTTGATATACCACTAACTTTTACCGTTGGTGCTTCATAAATGTATCCGTGTTCTTCAAATCCTTTTAAATCATTAATATTTTTTTTGAAGTCTTGATAATAAGTTTTACCACCTGATTTTTTAGTTCCACCTTTTAATCTACCAGCGTCCTTAGCACCAAACACATAGACAACTGCAGTTGTGTCTTTATTGAATTTTTTCAATAAGTTATTTGCTACATAAGGAACTTTTTCCTTAATTATACGATTCTTTGGTATCCCCATTTTAACCATATGTTTAACTTTTTCATTAAAGTTCATTGGGTGTCTTGGTGGTCTTTGTATATCTGATGTTGTAATGTAAGCTTCTCCGAATTTACTTTTTAATGCTTCAAATACTTTTTTGTGGTGTGGACCAAATGGTTGGAAACGACCTGGATAAATCGCGATTACTTTTTTAATCTCTTTTTGTTCGTTTACTTTTTTGTATCCACTACCATAAGGAACTGATGTATTACCCTTCTTCTTCATTTTCTTAACCATTTTACGACTTGGTGAAGGAACATCTCCTGGTCCTAAACCAAAGAAACCTTCATTCTTCTTTTTGGTTTTCTTTTTCATTTGGTTAATATAACTACGATAGACACCTGCTTGAGCTGTTTTACCCATTTCACGAGCTCGTTGTTCCATAGCAACTGCAGCTTGAATTTTGTGAGCGTGAGATTTACCACTACCTTTTATTTTACTAACGGATTTTTTTGCGTCATCTACGGTAGCGAATTTTAATCCTTTGATTGTTCCTTTTGGATTTTCATCTGTGTATAAATCTGAATGTGATTTAGAACCACGATGTTGTCCTTTTTTTCTTGGAATTCTTTTTGCTTCATTAATGATACCACCTCGTTGGTTGTACCATTTTCTAAATTGTCCTGGTGAACCTACGGTAACTGTACCTGTTGCAACTTTTTCTGCTGCTTTTCTAATCTTATCATAACGACCTACTCTATCTAATAAAAATATATCTTTAACTTTAATTTGATTTACAACTATTTCATTCCACCCAAATTCTGATGGTTTATCTTTTTGACTTAATATATGTCTTTTGATTTGTGGTTTGTATTTTCTCATTATTTTATAACACATATCAATATATTTTTTAATCCATTTTCTTTTCAATGGACCCATTATTTCTTTCAATGCTTTTTCTTTTTCTTCAAAACCTCCCGTATAATCATCACCATAATAATCAACCTTTTTCATCCACTTCTGTTCTTCTTCTCTTTCTATACTATTCCAAGTGTCTCTATCCAGTTTATTTGTTTTAATACCTTTTTTTAATTCATCATACATTTTACCACCAGCGACTTTACCTGCTAAGCTGGTTGGCGGAACCCATCTACGACCTGTTTTATCTGGTGTTGATTGTATATCTTTTGTGCTTGCAACTAATAAACTTCCTTCTAATTCATAAATAATACCACCTTTAGATTGTATTCCTTGTCCTTTTGCAAGTTTCTCACCTTTATCCACTGCGGAAAATGTAGATAATGCACTTTTTTTACCAATGATTCTTTGAACTTGTGTTATATCCCTTTCACTTTCTGCAGCTCCAATATGAAATACACTTACTCGTTCTTTACCCAATATACTTTGCATAAATTTAGTAGATAGTGGAACATAATTTGAATACCAACCACCAAATGTTTGATTGAATGATGACCTTGTGTGGACTGATTGAAACTTTGGTTCTGTTTCATTTAATTTAGATTCTGTTTTATGATGTGGATATTCATCATCAACACCTTTTCTATCTGAGTCTGGTTCTGCTGATGGTTTCTTTGTGGTTTTACTCGGTAATAACTTTTTGTCATTTTTGACTTTTCTAAATTTTAATGCAGGACGACCATTAATTAGTAAATCACCTTTCTCGTTAAAAGTGATTGACTTAACTTTTACTCGTTTGTTTTTAAACCTACCCATTAAAATATCATCACCGACTTTGATATCTAAATCTGGTGATTCATTTAGATAAGGTTTAACTAACCATTCTGTTAGTTTTGATTTCATAACTCTCCTACCAAGTTCTACAAGCCCAATATCTTGCTTTGTGTTTTGGACCTGGGTTATCACAATTGTGTCTTGCTCTGAATGACTTTCTTGCTTCTGGATTAGATTTTCTTATTCTCATCGTTCCACCTTTAGCATCTCCACCTTGACCAAAGTTTACTTTAACAACATTGCCTTTTGGATTCTTTACATATACTTTGAATTTTTTAGCATCACCTTGCATAATTTTATTGAGTTTCACTTTACGACCTTGATACTCGGCTTCCTTTAAAGACTTGTCTGTAATGAATTCGAATGTGTATCCGTATCCTTTACCATTTTCTTCATAGTAAAGTTCTACATTTTCTTTTACACAATTCGGCACCATTTTACCATTTTTCTTTTTCATACCGATTTGTTGATATCCTACCCAACAAGTTCCTCTGGCTTCTTTCATAGTATTCTCCATATAAATGTCTTTAACATCTTTCCAATTAACATCTGTCATTGCGTGTTCTGGTTTGTATCTCATCATACCTTTAATTTTACCTGGTCTGAAGTCTCTACTATGTGGAACAATCTCAACACCTCTATCATCTACTCTATTAGCGTCAAAACGAGTGTATCCGTTTTTCTTTGATTTTGTAATCACTACAAAACCTTCACCTTTTGTTACTAAGTTATCTAAGTCTTGAGCGATATCCTTATTCATCTTACCACCTTTTATCTTAGTTAGTAATTGTTTTAAACTTCTCATTTTAAAAAACCTTTCGTTACTAAGTGTTTGTTTATTTTTTGAAATCTTTTTTTCAATAAAAAATAATTATCAAAGAAATCACTTAACATTTTCTTTTCTACTGGTGGTAGATTTGACCTTTCGTAATCTCTTAGATATTTAACACCTTTATCAAATACATTATCCATACCACGAGTGATAGTTTTTTCTACTTTTGACCACTCTTTTTTACCAATGGTATTGTCTTGTTCAGATAGTATTTCTTTTAGTTTAATCATTATCCTTTTTTCCAACTACCACCTGCGGCTTTGTATTTCTTTGCTGCCCAAGCATTAGCATAAGCTGATGGGTAAACATCAAACTTTTTCTTAGCTTGTGACTTATAATAAGACCACTTTGATGGATTTGTTGGAACATTCTTTTCTAAAAATAAGTTTAGTGATTCTCCAAGTTTATCTGCTGTGGATTTTGTATCTTCACCGGATAATGCTTTTTTAATTGTATCAATATGACCTTGTATGTAATGATGTTCTTTTTCCAATCCCATCATTTTTGCCATAGCCATTATATTAGTTGCTAAATTGTTAGCTACCAACATATATCCTTCTGGTGAACCTGTTTCATCATCTTCCAATATGTGTTTTTCTATAAAGAATAATGCGTCTTGTAACATAGCACTTCTTTCTGCTATATCCATATTGACATCTTTATCTTCTATTCCGTCAAACAAACCTTTTGCACCTGGACACATATGAAAATATTTTGTTTCATAATTTCCAACTTTGGTTTCTTTTTCGTTTTCTGTTAAAACCTCTTTTATTGTTTGTTTTATTAATGATTTTAAGTTCATTATTGTCTCCTTCTTACTTCGTCCTGCACAATGTGCTTTTTGACTGAACCCTTTTGGGTTATTGCAATCAATACTTTTTTTATATTTGTCCGACCAACCTTCTTTAACATCTGGATTATAGTATCTGTGTTCTCCGTCTTTCTGGTTTGCTGGAACTGGTGCTACATTTCTAATATAGTTAGGATAATTTAACATTTCTTTATAAGTTTCAAATGCTTTATCCTTTATTTTTTTCATTTCACTTGACGATAATCTTTTTTTCTTTTTACCTATCTCTCTTGGTTCGTCTAAGTGTTTTCCAAATTCTTGTATCTTCATATCTATCTCGGTGGTTTGGAATCCCAAGGTCCCCAATGTCCTGTGTCTACCATTTTCTTTGCTGCTTCCGCAGGTGTGTAAGTATAAGTCTTATACCCCTTAACTGGTATTCCACCTAATTCATAATACCTTCTTTTAGTGGTAGCGATTGCTTTTCCATTTGAAAAATCTAATACTCCACCACCCTTTTCTATCCAACAATGACCAAATGGTCTTCTGTCGGTTCTCAATATAGCAACTCCGTGACACAACTTAAAATCATTGTCTCCCATTTTGGTAATGATATAATTACCATTTGCTTGATAACAATCTCCTGCCATTATGCACCTGTTTTACTCATTACTGGTTTTTTACCTTTACTTCTTTGTTTACCTTTCTTGGAATCACCTGCTTTCTTTTGGTCTCTTCTTTTTCTACGAACAAATGAAGCTCTGCCTTTCTTACCGAGTTTACGAGCTTTCTCGGCACTTAAACAAGCTGCATAAGCACCACCTTCTTTTCCGTCTCCACATTTACCTAACTTTTGTCCGTCTGAACCATATCTGTCCCAACCACCTTTGGTTGTTCCACCTGCTCCACCTTTACCGAACCATTTTCTTAGGTCTTCTTGGGTCATAAAACCCTCATCAATCAATTCTGTGATTGCTTCTCTAACTATTTGTCTTACTTGACTCATTAATTTAATAGTTGAACTATGGTTCCACCACCATTAACAACTTTTTTCAAAGCGATATGGTAAACTTGACCTGTTACTAAACCTGCTGTTAAGGTATCTCCCCCGTCTCTGGGTGTTAGTGTGTATGAAGTTCCTGCTTCAACTAAAAATGCAGTATTTTGAAATGAACCTGTTGGTTCATATGTTGTTGATGCTCCTACTTCTTTTATTCTGGTAAATGAATTAAGTCTGTTTGTTGTTTTAACTCTACTTACAAAACTACCTTGTGTTGCTTGTGCCATTTAATTTCTCCTAAATTGATATTGCTCGTTTATACCAACCATACAAAAATCTCTCTTGTTCTGGTTTTGCATTTACTAAATCATAGTAATGTTTTAATCTATAACAACGAACTCTATCTAATGATGGTTTATATGTCTTAATTGTCTCTTCTGTTTTTGGACCCATACCACCATCTATTGCTAAGTCTGCTCCCTTAGCATTACACGCTCGTTGTAAAATCTTTACTGCTGTTCCTCTACCTTGATTTACACACATATCAAAAAATATGTGTCTAAGGTTTTCTGGTAGTTCTTCTACCTTGTTGCGAACCCAGTAGTCTCTTCTATAAATATCTTTTGCTTCTTCTTTTGTTAAGTTCTTGATATCTACCTCTGGATAAAATCTTTTTGCTATTCCATAATTTGTTTCACCACCTAAATCTTTTGGGTCGTGAACATAACCACCCTCGTGGTGTAGAGTTATGTCTATAATTTCATCAAATGATATTAACATTATTTTGCCCTTCCTTTTGATTTATCTAATATTTTTTGTTTTCTAATCCAACTTAAAGCTTTTTTATTTTTAATTGGTGTTTTTATAAATTTACTCAACCCTTGTTTAACCAACATTTTAAATCTTTTTGTTGCTTCCGCTTCTGTTTTATATTGATTGTTATCCACTATCATAAAATTACCACTACCGAATAATCCTTGAAAAGCACCAATATTTCTGTTTACTTCTTGGTGTGATGATTGTACAATACTTGCAGGTAAAACTCTATCACGATTTTCATTTCGTTCAAGTGCTACTTCTAATGTAGTGTTTACGAATATCATATATGTTTGATATCCGATTTTTTCCAATTCTGATTTTTCACTTGATATTTTTCTAAAGTCATCACCAGTTCCATCAATAATCATACCAAGTCTTCCGTCTTGATATAATCTTCTTCTTTCTGCGGTTAGGTCTTTTGCAAACTTTCTTAATCCACTTGCTTGTGGTCCGTCACCTGTCAGATTTTGGAATACTTCATCTGGTAGTGAATCTAAATCAGTTCCAAATCCATATTTGTTAAGTAGGAATTTAAGTTCTTTATCAGAATTAACCATTTTTAAGCCACTTTGAGATACATTTACTTTATCTGGTATTCCAAATAATCCTTTTGCGATATAGGTTTTACCTGAACCTGGTCCACCAGCTAAAAAAACTGCTTTGAATATACCTGGGTCTCTATATCCCTCGTGTAATAATTCTGATAATTTAATCATTTTAGTCCTAAAATATATATTTGTATACAACTATAAATATAAGATTAAGAAGTTTTATTTATAAATGAACGGGTCGCGTTTACGAAGTATTTTAAGTTTTTTTGCTAATTTTCTTTTGTTTTTCCAATCTTGAAACCATTGTTTTATTCTTTTAAACATTAGTATCTCCTATTAGTTTTTTAAATTGTTCTGGTTTTCTAATTTTATTAATTAGATTTTGAGAAATTTGTGATTTCCCCATATTTAATCCTATATATTTCATATAAAATGGAATAACTGAATGTCCCATTGGAATCATATTAAAATCATCACTCATAAAAGTATGTTTATACAATGATGAAAATATATCCATTGTAGATGATGTTCCGTATGCTGCGGCATCCATAGTTCCAAATCCATAAAATTCTTCTTTTAAATTTATTTCTGATGAATATACACATAATTCATCTAACTTATGTGATAAACTTTTGAATAAATCTTTACCATACAATACATCTGGTCTTGTAATTAAGACCAAGTCATACTTAAAATTTTCCTTGACTTCTTGTTTAGTTTTTAGTAAATTACATCTGTGAATTAAATACCAATACTTTGGTATGTTAAATGTAAATTTGTTTTCTATTTCTTTTGGTAAAAACTCTGCTTCTTTTAAATTATCCAAACTATTAATAATATCCATATTCATATTATCGTTTCCGTGAAACTTATATGGATAATTATCTTGTCTATTATTGGTGTCCCAAGTAGATATAAAAATATCAGCGTCAAAAGAATTAAAAATATCTTTTGTTATTTCCCAATATCTTATTTCTCCTGCTATACAAATTGCAACTTTATTTTTCATAATTAAATCCTAATCTTTTTATAAAGTTTACAAATGGTAAGTAAGTTAATTCTTCTTCTGTAATCAAATCCTTACCCTCGTGTTCATACCAAGTGCTCCATTGACTCTGTGCAAATGTAGGGTGGTTACCTTTGTGGTATTGAGATATT
>VTLG01013472.1_pt1 | contig 15052 bp, 16 predicted proteins | sample 4694571 | NCBI WGS metagenome assembly VTLG01 (sample SAMN12604809, study PRJNA352737) | marine metagenome | biome: ENVO:00000447; feature: ENVO:00000209|ENVO:00000569|ENVO:01000036; material: ENVO:00002151; isolation source: viral sequences binned using virsorter ...
TTTATAAATTCGTGTACATTAATATATTTGGATTGTCTATAAACCAATCAACTAAAAATATATTACTACTTCCATTTGTTAAATTTGTTTCTGTATTTATTGAAAGTTGTTCCGCCACCATTTTCCATGAATCGGTCACCGCAGTATATGTACCACCAACAGGAAAAAACCCTTGTAAATCTGCACTTTCCCCAGAATTTAATTTCATGTCAATTTTTAGTGTATTAACAAACGTAATTGTTTCATCTGCTTCACTATTTTCAAAAGATATATCATATTTGTAAGAGGGCAATGCTCTTTTCTTTATTATTTCCCTGCATAATAACTGATGTAACGGAAGGAATGTTCCGTCTTGTTGGGAGCGCCATTTTCTATTGTTTTGCTGGGATTGGTCTGGGGGTGTTGTGGTTGGGTCTGTTGCAGAGGGGGCAACGATTCTCAAAACCCCCAAATATTGGGCGGGACTTGTTCCAAGTTCTAAATCCCCATCACTATCAGAAATCCATTGTGGAGGGTCACCAATAAATACGTCTGGAGCAACTTCCATTTGTGCAGACGCATCAGTATTTGAGTTGACATACAATCCCCGTTCCCTAGAAAAATAATTACTCATTTCGGAGCTATCAAAAAGATAGTTAATATGGAAATCATCAAACGAAACATTGGCAAAATCACAAGTAATAACCCCTCCACTAATCATACTGGCAATAAAACTTCCAAACATATTAGTATCATTAAAATTTGCCAAACCAAATTGCATCCTTTTCAAATATGGATAACTTGCTGAATCCCAAGTGGTCGGGATGCTCTCAGAATAAAAAGTAAATGGAACAGTTATTGTTTGTTCAACACCATTTTCAATTGGCAAAGAATCGACATAAACTCTTAACATACTGGTATCAGGAACAACATACCCTGTATCTGTCCAAGTAGAAGTTCCATCCCCTCCATTTCCAAAATCACCTGTTAAATATATATTTTTATAATTATCACCTAAATTTGTTCCTGACGTAACCGCATTGTTCCAATCATAAAAAGATTTGTTACTGAGCTGAATATACATATAAAATTGCTCATTAAAAGATAGTGGAAAAGCTCCTTGATTAATCATGGTATCCACTAATGCGTTACTCCATGAAAATTTGTATTGAAACGTCATTGTTCCTGTTACAGAAATTGCATCTTGACCATTCGTTACAGGAATGAATAAACCATTATTATTGTTCCCTGCATCGGTGTAGTCCATTCCGCTAGGAAAAACAGGAGAACTTAACGTTCCCCCCTCAACAGGAGTAATTTCCGTATAATCACCAACAAAAAATTGTGAACCTGTTGTTGCGTTAACTCTTGAACTGACAATATTATAATATGAAGCATTTGCACTTAACCCCCATCCAGTAGAATCCCCAAGATTTGCATTTAAAGAAAAAGCAAACAAATCATGATTGTAATTAACTTGAATGCGACCCAAAGGGGGCAAATAAGTAATTTTGTTTCCTGAAAATTTTGGATGGTCTGCATCCCCTATTGTTTTAGTTGTTACGGGCAAAGAATTAACAGAAGTATTTGGAACGCTATATTCTCCATAATTCAAAGCAGTATTTGATGAATCATATGCTTGATTCTTAAAAATTCTACAACTTGTTTCAATGGAGGAACTATCCTCATTGTACATTACATATCTTGAAAATAGCCACCAAGTACATCCCAAATCTTCATTCCAAATTGAAGCCAAGAAAAATTGACAATTCCATAACGTACAAATTTGACTTAATATTTCATAATATGTCATGTATGTACCATCCTGCTTGACAAACGCCCCTTCATTTACATATACTAATTTCATTGGGTTATAGGTGTTCTGCCATGTTCCGTCTGTAATATCTCCCATATTTTCATGGTATCTGTCCGCAGTATTTCTAAGCGTTACAACACTTGTACCGCTTGAGCTTGGAAATAATGTTGAATAATATGTTGTTTGTTCAATGGCTTTTTGAAAATACCATAAAATAGGCAAATATGAACCCCCTGCACTTGGAGTATATATTTTTTGTTTTAATTTAGCAATCCCATCAGTTGCCTTTATTCTAATGGCAAATGGATATGGTGAATCTTCTATAACAACAGTATCATCAATAATATCACCCGCCCAAAAATTACGCCATGCAGTATTATCAGAATCGTATTGTTGAACAATAACAAACATTTTATTTTCATTGTTTGCAAGTAAATCAGCATAGATATTTCCTGTTGTTGGGTCACCTGAAGATGTTGGAGCTTCTTCGACAATAAAATCAAATTGTAATGATGATGCTTTTATAGTTTGATAAACTGAATCTGTTTCCCCTTCATATTTTAATTGGAATCCCTCTGGTCCTGCCTTAAAAGGAATAGTTGTTCCTGAATAATCTACATGATATAAATTCATTCTATACCTAGAACCATTATTACTATAAAATTCACATTGATATTTAATACCCGCCATTTATGATAACCTGTTTACTGTGTTTGTTTGTCTTGTGTTTGATAAAAATATTGAACTTCCATCGATATATCCATTAACTGTCATGTTTTTACTTCCTTGACCACCACCAAATAAATTTGTTCCTGCAACAATAGAATCATTTGGATTTAATGAAAATGTGCCTTCTGGTCCTGTAATAAATCTTCCTGCACTTGGTCCAAAAGCTATGTCATTAACTTGGTTTCCGCCTCCAAATAAACTTGAAAAGAAATTTAGTCCTGTTCCAATAATTGACGAACCACCTTTTGAACTCTGACCGCCTAAACCCAGAGATTCTAAAATAGCATTTAAAATCGCAGTTTGAATTGTAATCGCAATTATTTGTTGTAATATTTGATTAAACATTTCCCTCATAGATTCGCCAAAACTTTTTCCGTCAACAACCGCAGCAGCAAAGGCATCTCCAATCCCTGTTGAAATATTTTTTGCAACATTTAATGCTAATTCTTCAGAATGTTTAGACATGTCTGTAAAAACCCCCTTAAAAGTTTCCTCAACTTCCATTAAATTTTCTTGAATTGTAGGAAAAAAACCACCTAAATCTGAAACTTCAATAAATTCAGACTCTAAATAGTTTGTGATTGCATCAATTGTTGCAATTGCGCCATCACCACCTCCACCATCTCCATCCCCTCCACCTGTGGTTGTTGTTGTAGTAGATTTTCCAACTTTTATATCTAATAAAGATGAATATTTACTTATTAATTTTTCAATTTTTCTGGTTTCTTCATCTAATTGTTTTAATTCTTTTTGTTTGGCAATATAAGCAGGGGTCAATGTTCCTCCCAGTTCTGACCCCGTTTCTTGCATAAATCCTGGAGATAATAAGTTTGCACTATATTTTTGAATATTTTTTGCTTCTACTTCTAATCTCTTTGCAAATAATTCAGACAATTTTGCTTGACCTGCTTTCACCATTGCATTTGCAATAAGTTGTTCCCTTTCTTGTTCTAATAATTTTTTTGAATCAGCAAGATTGATGTTTTGAGTATCTAAACCCCCATTAAAGGTTGTGACGCTTTTATTTAATTCATTAAGAGCTTTTTTCCTAGCATCTAAAGCCAACGTTTCATCACTAGCAACACTAACTAAAGCATCAAATTTTCCAATTGTTTTGTTTACTTCAGTTCCAACATCTTTTAATGAATCTTGTGTTTTCACAAACATTCCCCTCAATCCACCTATGGCAGAAACAACCCCTGTTATTGCTAAACCTAATGCCGCCATGTACGGGTTTCTAGCTAATAACAGTAATGCTTTTTGAATTTTACCAATAGAAGATAAAACTAAACCCAAACCAATCATTAATGGTCCAGTTGCGGCAAATCCTGCTGATAGTGTAGCAATTGATTCTTTGGCAGCAGGTGATAATGACCTAAATTTATCAGCAAGTTTGGTTACAAAATCAATTAATTTATTTGCAACTGGAAGGAGGGCAACCCCCAAATCCATCATTGCTAACTTAAATTCATTAAACGCTTTGGTTAATTTAAAACCAACTGTTCCTTCAACAATTTCAAATCCATCATTTACAAAACCTGTTGACTTTTTTAAATCATCTAAAATGTCTATATACTCCCCTGTTTGATTCCCCAGAACATTTAAAACACCTTTTAAAGATTGTGATTTACTAAAAAATTCTGATAATTCAATGTTTTCTTCTGCAAATCTATTTTTTAAATGAATTAAGGTTTTTTGCAATCCTTGTTCGCCTAGCATTTGTTTTAACGAACCATAAGTCATGTTGATTCCTGCTAATGCTTTTTCCCCTTTATCTGTTTGTTTAGTAAAAGCCATCATCACCCCTGAAACCCCAACTGTTGCTGATGTGGCATCCCCTGTTGTTCTAGTGTATGTTGAAATAAATGCTCCTAATTCCTCAAATGATATGCCTAATGTTGCAGCAAATCCTGCTTCTTTTCCAAGCACTTTTGCTAATTCAGCAGATTCAAACATACCTGTTTTCACCATAGCTCCAAATACGTCTAAAGCATCAGATGCCGATAACACCTCTTTGCCATATGCGTTTTGTGCAGCTCCCGCAACTTTTGCAAGGTCTGTTTGTTCACCAAGTCCAATTGCAACACCTTTTGAAACTTGCTCTAAAGTTTCCATGGCATTTGCCCCTTCCAAACCTGCGGATGTTAAGAAATACAATCCATCTGCCAATTCTTTTGGAGCTTGTGCAGTTTTTCCTGATAATTCTAAAACGGATTCTTTAAATTGATTGACTTGTTGTTCACTCAATCCAACAAGAGTTCGCATTTTGGTTAATGAGGTGTCAAAGTCTGCCGCCATTTTAACCGCAGCTCCACCCGCAATTGCAAACGGAACACTAAAATTTCTTGTAATTGAACGACCTAATTTTTGAGTTTGCCTCCCAAATCTGGTCATCTTTTTTGACATTTTGTCTAGACCATTCTGGAATCCTTTAGTGTCTGCCTTAAAAAATATTGATACGTGTTTAGCTAAACTCATTTTTTATTTTGTGATTTGTGAATTATATAATCAATTTTATCTCTTTCATTTTTTTGAGATTCTTTTTTCTCCCAATCAAACTTTATTAGCTTTTGCAAACTAATTTGTTCACTTCGTTTTCTTTGACTATTAATTAAACAAACTGTTTGGAATCTCATTCGTTCCCATCTTTGGCGTTCTAAATCATCAACTAAAGAAAAAAATCCATCACACTTCAATTGAAAAACTTTTGGTGTCATATCCCAAAATTCATCCTCTTGCATATTAAGTTTTCCCAATGCTATCTCCATCAAGGATTCAAAGGTTTGGGGGGCATCTATTTCGCCCCCTTCGCCTTTTTTTCCTCTTTGCCTTTACTCATTGACTTAGTAAACAATTCCATTGTTTTAACTAATGCGTCTTGGTCATCATCTAGCCAATCTGCTACATCATCCGTTGTGTATTTAAACTCAACTTTTGATTTTCTTGCTCCATGTTTTAAAGCACAAAACACCATTGATATTGCAGTAGATAATGGCATATCCGCCCCTAATTTACTAATATCGTTCAACGTCATGTTACACATATCACACCATGCAGATAATGTCGCAAAGCCAAAATGAACTGGTCGCATTTCACCGCCAATTGCTAGTTTATTTAATTCTTTTGTCATACTATATAATTTTTGTTCAATATAGTATTAAAAACGAAACTAAACAATACTATTAGTTCGCAGCAATAGTCAATGCCCCTGTACCTTGTAAACTTATTGAATAAGTCGCAGCATCTTCATTTGGAGCATTCAGAGAGCAACTTGTGATATACGCTTTTCCTGTGTATTTATAATCACCTGTTGTGTCTGATGCTTCATTAAATTCAACATCCACTTCGGTTCTTGAATTTAAAGCTGTCATAATATCATCTGGAGCATTTGTTTCATCTGTTGTATAAAACGCTTCACAATCCATTGTCCAACCTGTTGCAGCAGGGAGGTACGATTTTTTATGTGCTGAATCCTTATTAGTTGTTTCAAAAGTATCTAGTGAAAAACTCACAGTTGTACTTGTAGAAGCACCTAATAAAGTTGGAGCGCCGTTCCCGTCTGTATCTATTGACAGAACTAAGCTAGTTCCATTAAAAATTCCTGTTGTCGCCATTTTTTTTTGTTTTTATTAATTAATTAATCTTCTAAATTTATTTCTTCAATCTTGGGTTTTTGTTTCTTTTTTGGTTTTTCGGTTTTCGTTTTTGCCAATCCGTGTTCATCTTCAATCAAACCTTGATTCAAATAATTTATATATCCTTCTTTGTTTATAGGACCATATTTATCACCTTTTTTTCTGTTGCTATTCGGTACGTCTTGAATGAATGTTACTATATATTTTTTCATAATTCATGTTTATTTAGTAAATAATCTTTTATTCTGTTATATTGACCTCCGCCAAAAGTTAATTTTTTATTGAATATTATAGTTTCAAAAAGTTTGTTGTTATTAAACAAAGTGGTTGGGCTTCCTGCGGTTTTTGAACCTAAATATTGAAATACAAAATCCCCTGCTCCTGTATCTGCAAATGATATATATTCATTTTTATTTTTATAAGTTGAAGAATTAGGGTCTATTATTTCCCATTCACCCGTTTCACTATTTGAACCGCCCCAAGAAAAAGCAAAATAAATTTTATTAGCCACCATATTTTCTGCTGCTGATAATAATATTGTAGTATTTCCATTTATTGAAATTGTTATTCTTGTTGTGCTTGAGATTCTTTGTAATTTTAACCAATTATTATCGTCATCATGAATCAAATACAAATGATAACTGGCAACATTAACATCATTTTGAAAAACAAAAAACATTGTATTTCCATTTGTGAAAGTTGTGGATGATGAAGCTCCTAATGCACAATTTTGTCCACCAAAAAACTCCAAATATCCTCCACTATACCATTTAGGATTGACAGTTCCTTCATCTTCTAAATTTAATGTTGTTGCTCCACTACCATCATAAAACAAAGCAATTTGGTCACCATCAGTTGTTGGAATTGTATTACTTGCTGCACTCGTACTCAATAACCCATTATAAGTAACTGTATTTCCTGAAATAATCGTTGGAAACCAACCAAACGCCCCCATTGATGCAGGATTGTTTAAATATCGAACATCAAATTCAATATACTTTTCAAATACTCTTAATTTTTCATCAAACAAATCAAAGCTATTATCAAAAAATACTTCTTGAATCCAATAACCCTCAACAATTGAACATCCCCCCGTGTCTGGTGTTCCTGATATGCCTGTATCTGGACTTGCCCAATCAGTAGCATCTTTGTATTTTTCTAAAGCAGCAATCACAATATCAGAAACATTTTGAACGTCTGCATAAGTTTTTCCATGAACTCCAATAACAATATGTGCTTCCGTTTTTTGATGCCTTCTGTCTTTTACATAAATTGGGTCTTGAGAATTTATTTCATACATCAATGCAGGATAATCAATATTCTGAGGAATAACAGAAGGAAATATTCGTGTTGATGTTTCTGCGGTTAAATCCGTTTCATTAGATAGTATTTTATATATAGCTTTTGATAAACTCATTTCCAATTTTTTTCTAAAACATCTCTAACTAATTTGTCAACAATTCTTTTTGTTGCAACATCTTTAGTTGAATTAAATGCAGGTGTAATAAAATCCTGTCCGTCTGTTTTTTTTCCATCTCTTGTTTTATGTCCTTTTACAACCCATCCAACATAATATCCATCATTTTTAATATATTTTTTTTGTCCTTTTCTTCTGTTTCCCCCTCTTTTTGTAACTTTCGCCCCAACTGTTACTGATGTTGGACCAATTCCGCCCATTCCTGATTTTCCTGTTATTGTAGCAATTGATTCTCTTAAATTTCCTGTTTTAACTGGCGTTCCTGTTTTCATGGCTTTTCTTGTTGGAACAGCTCCATATCTTAACGCTTTCAATAATGTTCTTCTTTTTTTAGAATCTTCAATACTGTCTTTCATTATTTTTTTTACTTTTTCTAAACCTTCAATATCAATTGAACCTCCTATTGCTGCTGCTCCGTATGTATTTGATGTATATTTTGCCATATTAATCTAATCTTCCGTCATCTTTAAATGAACAATTAAAAACAATTCCTTTTCCCCTTCCATTATATTCTGTGCTTTCTAATTCCCAGTATTTACTTAAATAATTAACTTGAAATTTCCTTTGTGGTGAAACACTTGCAGAATCTAATTGTAAATCAGAATCCCATCTAACCAAAAAAGAAACTTTCAACGTTCCTGTAACAGTATCATCTTCAACTTTTTCTGTTCCTTTATGTGGAACTATTTTCGCCCAAACACTTTTTAAACTTGACCTACTGTTTGAATAACCACCATAGGAATCCTGCGTTCTTGTTAATTCATAGATAGTTATATAAGTATCTAGTTCCCCTGCTTTTAATAAACCCTCTTTCATTAATATTCAACAATTCTATATGGTTCTAATAAATATTCAACTGTTGTAGGCATTCTTTTTACTGTATCTTCTCTCTTTTCATATAAACTTCCAATAATCAATAAAACCGCCTGTTTAATTGGTTCAGGAACATCAGATGCACTTGAACCATAGCCACTAACAAAAGTTATTTTAATTGCATCTCCCCTAGTATAAATACTTGGAAAATCTTTTCCATCCACTAATTCAACAAACCCTTTTTGATTTTCAGGTTTTATGAGATTGTAATTTGTGTCCGCCCAAGTTTGTAAAGCGTTATCAGAATCATAATATTTAATATGACTAACTGAACTTATTGGAGCTTTTGGCAAAACAATTTGTGCTAGACCTGTATATGGCGAATAATAACCACCAACTGGATAAGTATAAGATTTTAACAAATTAGATGTTGTTCCTAAAGTTGCATTTGAAACAAACACATCATTCCACGCTTCCATTGTCATTTCATAAGTTGATTCAGTAAATGAACTTGCACAATATTTTTCTGCATATTTTTGAGCAACTTTTATTAGCGTTTCAATATATGTATCTTCTGCGGAATGCGTAACTCTTAAATGTGTTTTTGCTTCTGCGGTTGTTAAAATTTCCGTACCTGTTGATGTTATGGTTAATCTTGCCATTGTTCTTTTTGAATTAAAAATAAAAAGGAAGGGCAAAAAACCCTTCCCCCTTATTCAAATAAAATAATATTGATTAGTCAGCTTCTACTAATTTAACAAATGCAGTATCATTTTGAACCGCATTTCCATCAACAAGTGAAGTAACAACCATTCGTGCTTCTCCTGTTCCTGCGTTTGTATATGGGTCAAATAAAATATCTAAACCTCCAAACTGTGCAATATGAACCTTAGAGAAATCTCCCATTAACGCATGGTCTTTGTCCGCAGTTCCATCAGATGCAACATTTGCAGAAACAAATGAGTAATATGAGTTTACAGTTTTATCTCTAGTATCATATAAAGCTGAAACATTTGAAACCTGTGCAGCTCCTTTAGCAGCAGCATACGCATCAGAATCTAATAAATAAGCCATTCTAGCTCCTTGTAATTGAACACCATTTCCAATTAATGTTTGTTCCATACTAACCGCAGCATCAGCATCAAAAGCAGTAACTGGACCTGTTGCAGCATCTCTAAAGATTGATTCAGGACCATTTGAAACATCAGAACCGCTTTGTAATAAAGCACTTTCTAAAGTAGATGCAACATTAGCTGCCATGTTTCTTCTTAAAGCAGCTTCAAGACCTGCATTCTGTGCCATAGCTTCCGCAGATACATTAACAATTGAAATTAATTTTTTCGGTGATAATGTAATTGAACTTGCAGTTCCATTTGCATCAGGAGCAGTTCCACCTGTTTCCTGAACAAATCCAGAATTAATACTAGAAAATACAGGAAATTTCATGTTGTTAACACCACCATAAAAATTTGCTCCTGCACTTGCAAGAACTAAATTATTTTCTAGTTGGTCTGTCCATGACATTACTTCTGTTGCATTTCCTGCTGATGTTGCAACCGCAGCTCTAGTTGTTAAAACTGATGAAGGAATTGCAATCCCTTTAAATGATTGTCCTGTGTATAGAGATTGGCTTCTTGCTTCTTGGTCCATCTCTTTGACAAGTCCTTCCAATCTTCCTGTGTACGCTTGTTTCATAGCTTCTTGAAAAGAGTAATCTCTTATTTCCTTTGGCGTTTCTTTTGAAACTGTGCTAGAAGATTTAGATGCAATACTTGCATTTAATTTTTCCATTTTTTCTGACCTTTCAATTTTTTTGTCTAGGTCTTTAATTGTAGAATCAAACGCATCAAATTCGTTTGTTTCTTCTTCTGTTAAATCACGCTTTTCATCTTTAGCCTGACTAACTAAAGCTTCCATATTTTCGATAATGGTTGCTCTTTCTTGTTTAAATTTTAAACTATCCATTTTTGTTGTTGTTTTTAATTATTTTTAACTTTAATTCCATCAGGTTACGTTTGTGTAAATCCTGTTCTTCTTTTTGGTTTTCGTGTTTTTCTTTTTGTAAATTTAAATTTCTTTGTGTTATTCTTGAAACTTGTGCAGATGCTTCAGGGTACGCAGGTATTGTTACAGGCGAAACATCAATTAATCTACCAACTTTTTCAATTGTTCTAATGTGTTCACCGTCTTTTCGTTCCCATGAATCTTCTTCAACAATAAATCCAAATGATGATTGTGAAATATTCCCTGCTCTTAAATTAATCAATAAATCATTTCCGTATGATAAACCTTCAGGAACATCAAAAGAGTATCTTAAACCCTTTGAATCAACGCTTAAAGTCAATGTATTATTGTCTGTTCTAGCCAAAGGATAGTTCATATCGTGGTTTATTAAAGCCACAACAGAATCTTCCATAACTTCATCAAATGCTCTTTCAGAAATTAATTCTCTAAATCCACCTAGATTTTCTGATAATGAATTAAAAACTGATGCGTAACCAACAACACGCCTATCATTTTTTGAATCTAAACGCATTTCAGTTGTAGTAAAAGTTCTTCTTTCAAAACCTTCTTTTTTTGTCAAATCTCTATACATATCTTCATCATGGTCACCCTTTGCAACTTCTTCTTCTTCAATTACTTCTTCAATTACTTCTTCTTCATCTTTTAAATAATGAATTACATAATGAGTTTCTGTTTCTTCAATTTTATCAATATGCCTTTTGTCTATTGTTTTCATGTTTATACTTTTTTCTTCTCCATCTAACATTTCAAACAATTCACCTGCTGCATCAAAAATTTCTGTATGCTTAAACTGTGATGCTCTTTGTCTAATAGCCGACAACGCTTTTCTATACACTTTGCCATCTTTTCCAAATGGAAATTTATAATGTCCTTTAGTTTCTGCATCTGAATTTTCATCAACACCTAGAAACCATTTTCCATAATTTGCCCAATTATCATCACCTAATAATTTATCACCATCTTTTGCTGAAAAACTCCAACTAGAATCATTGTCAACTTTTCCTGAATTGATTAATTGCTTGGCGTAATTAAATCCTTTTTTATTTACTTTCATCATTAATATTATTTGTAGGTCCTAAATTTAAAGGAACATAATGTTCATCTAAACCTTGAATCCTGTTTAAATCTTCAAATTCTCTTATTTCGTTTGCAGATAGAACCCCTATCTCAAACAATCTTCTATAATAATCACCTCTTGAATCAACGTCTGCTCTTAACAAACCTGATACTCTAAACTTAACCCAACTATTCTTTTGTTCACTAGGTGAAAATATTTTTCTATTAAATTCTTGTTCTATGTTAACTAGATAAGGCATCAACGTATAAGTAACAAATTCAATTGATTGTTGTTCAATATTATTGTTTGTGCTTCGTTCCAAATCCATTATCATATGTGGTTGAACTCTAAATATTCTAGCTATTTCGGCAATTGTAAATGACCTATTTTTTACAAACTCTGCATCTACTAATGGAACAGAAATAGGTTTGTAATTTACACCACCCTCCAGAACCGCCGTTGAATGAGATTTGTAAACACCACCGAATCGATTGTTCCAAGATGTTCTTAATCGTTGTGCAGATTCTTCTGTTAATTTTCCGTCTGTTTGTAAAACACCTGAAAGGATTGCCCCATTTTCAAAAAACTTTGCCCCAAATTTTTGAGTTGCTAAACCAACCCCCAGAGCTTCACGACAGGCACTTATTGGAGATTTACCCTTTACTCCATCATAAGACAATCCAACAAAATGCAATATTTCTTTGCTTTGATATACCTTATCTTCGTTTTGAATTGTATAATAAGATTGTCCGTCTGCTCCAACTGTTACTTCAACATTTTCTGGTTCAACAATTTTAAAGCTAACTGGTCGCCCACCTCCATTTCTTTCAATTATTGCATAAGCATTTCCATACAATAACAAATGACAGACCATCGTGTTCCTGAATTGAAAACTTGTGTAATTCTCTGAAGGGGCGTTGTGTAGCAAATTTTGTAAGGGTGAATCATAGGATATTTGCTTTGCTCCCTTGCTATCTCTATTATACACATTTAAGGGCAAAGATGCAATCGTTGAAGATATTAAATTAACCGCAGACCACACCGCCGTTAATTGCATAGCTCCTTTTTCAGAAACAGGAACACCAGATGATGCAATTCCAAATGAATCCAAAAAGTTTGTGGTACTTCTTTGTTCTTTTTTTGGAAATAAAAAATCAAGTAAACCCATAATTATTCTAGAATAATTACACTATATAATGAATATTATTTGATTCTACAATAAACTTTTGAAATTAGTTTTTATTTTTTTTCCTAGATTTCATGGTTTTAAAGGATTGATAACTTTTATATTTTGTTTTTCCATGCTTTTCAAAATATTTTTCTTCGGTTTTTTCCCATGCAGAACGCCCATTTTTTGAATCATAATGGTTTTCAAATTCTTTTAAATACTCTTTAAATTTCATATAAATAAAATGTCTTTGTTATCATAAACACTTCTATCATCTTCTTCCTGATTCATGTATTGTGCCAACGCCATAACCATTGAAACAGGACCATCAATTTTTGATTTGGATTTTGATTTACTAAATTTTATATTTCCTGCTGCATCACTTTGGATTTGAACATTAGAAACCATCCATTTCATAACAGGATTGTCGGCATGATTCAATTGTTTTGAGTAAACTAATTTTTCTAATTCTTTACATGGGGCAGACATACTTGCAAAACCTTGTCCAATAGGATTCATTTTAACACCTTCATCAACTAAATTAATTACTAACTGACTACTGTTCCATCTATCAAAACCAATACCAACAACATTAAACATTTCGCAAAGCTCTAAAATCTTTTCCTGAATAAAATTATAATCTGCAACATTTCCTTCTGTCATTATTATAAACCCATTTTGAGTCCATGACAAATAATCAACACCGTCAGAATCTTTTTTAGAATATACTTTTTCTTCAGGCAAAAAGAAAAATGGCACAACTTCAAAACTTCCATCTTCATTTGGAAACATTAATGTCAAGGCGGTTATATCTCTAGTGGATGCTAAATCAAGACCACCAAAACAATCTCTTTTCTTCATTGATTCTAAATCTATTTCCCCTAAATTACAGGCATCCCAAACTTCCTGATTTATCCATTTAGTTTCATTGGCGGTCCATTGATTCAAATGTAATCTCCTAAATGTATTTTCATAGGAAGCGATTTGTTTTGCTTTGTTAAATTGTTGAATGAAATAATCTTTTTTAATTATAGTTCCAAAAGCGGGGTTTGCTTTTTTCCATGTTTCTTCTTTTGTCCAATCATCCTCTTTGTCTGCTGCAAATATAACCCCCAAAAATGACTCATCTTTTATTGCTCCGCTAATAACTTTTTGTGCGTAATCGTGTACTTCATAACAAATAGATTCTTTATCATAACCTGCGGTTGTTATACAAATTGTTAATGGTTGTTTTCTAGCTCCTGTTGATGTTGTTAATACATCAAATAATTCTCTGTTCTGTTGGGCGTGTAATTCATCAAAAATTATTGCACTACAATTGAATCCGTGTTTGGTATTTGCATCTGCGGAAATTGCTTTATAATAAGAATTATTTTTTTCTAATGTAATTGAGTTTCTGAAAACCTTTCCACGCTTTGAAAGTTCTTTATTATTTAACACTTGATTTTTTGCAATATCAAAAACAATTCCTGCCTGTTGGCGGTCGGCAGCAGCACTAATAACTTCCGCTCCTAATTCACCATCTGCATATAACATATATAATGCAAGTCCTGCACACAAGGTTGACTTCCCATTTTTTCTAGGTATCTCAATATAACAAGTTCTAAATTTTCTTGTTCCATCTTTACGTTTCCAACCAAACAAAGGTTTAATAATTTTTTCCTTTTGCCAATTTTCCAGAATAAAATTTTGTCCTGCTAGTTCACCTTTACAATGGGTTATATATTTTTCTATAAATTGAATCGCCCTGTCGGCAGCTTTTTCATCAAAATAATAATTCATTATTCAAAAAAATTATGTTCATCATTTATTTCTGTTGGTTGTGGAGCATTGATTTTTGTTCTAGCGGATGGGGTGAATCCAAATTGAGTTGCTAATTTAATTGCATCTGCTAACGCTTGTTTGCTAACTGTAACCAAAGGAACAATTTGAGAATGCTTAACCCTTCCATCTTCATCACGATAAATTTGAATCCTTCCTGTTTCATGCAAAACTTTTTCTGTTTCTATGTGCAAAGCCATAGCATTACAATACGCCTCGACCAAAGCTAGGTCAACCGCATGTAACATTTGTAATGTAAACAGTTCATTAGTAACTAAAACCCATTGTTCTTTTCCTGTTTTGGTTAACCAACTTGGTGGCTTTGGTGGTTGCTCAACTTTTGCAACTTGCATTTCGTTTTCAACCTCTCTTGACTTTGCGTAAGTTCCACGCAATTTTTTTAATTGTGTTGGTATTTTTTTCCTCCCTGTCATTTATTTTTTTTTAAAACCCAAACTAAAACCAGTTTAAGTTCAGTTCCAAACCAGTTCAGACCCCCCCTGCTCTAGTTTTGCATCTAAAACAAGATGTC
>VTLG01016907.1_pt1 | contig 15051 bp, 17 predicted proteins | sample 4694571 | NCBI WGS metagenome assembly VTLG01 (sample SAMN12604809, study PRJNA352737) | marine metagenome | biome: ENVO:00000447; feature: ENVO:00000209|ENVO:00000569|ENVO:01000036; material: ENVO:00002151; isolation source: viral sequences binned using virsorter ...
TCGTATTGCCTGTAATCTCTGCGAGCCTAAAAAGCCCGCTGTCAATGACGCTGGAAAACAGATCGGTCTGGGTGAACTCGTTCAACAGGACAGTGTCACACTCCACGACGTAGAAGATCCGGCCATCCTCGGTGACGTAAAACCCAGAGGAGGCCATCGCCTCAATCTTGCGCATCTTTCGGCCAGCCTCGGCCTCGTTGTAAGAAAGATCCCATCCGAGAGCCGCCACAGCCTCGGCGAGGGTGGGAAGGGTTGCGGCGATGCTGATCTTAATGCTCATCGTCTCGTTCTCCTTCGTTGTCCCCCCTTCTGGGGGGGGGGGGGGGGGGGTGTCGAACTAGCTCCGCCGGCCTTCGGCCTTGCGTACCGCAGACCGCACGTCGTCCCAGACGCCGGCCTCCTTGGCCTTGGCGATATAGCCCTTGATCTCCTCGGTGATTCCGCGCCCCGCCGCACATCCTCGGGGGAGAAAGCGCCGCTCCCATCGAAGCCTGTAGATTCTGCTGGTCAGGTTGTCGGTGAGGGTCTTGGTGTCGGTCGCGTTAGTCATTTTCTCGTTCTCCCTGGGGCGTCGTTGCCCTCAACTGTCCTTATAGTATATCGGCTTAATGAGGATGTAAAGGGGAAATACAAAAAAAGATCGGATCTCCCGACCCCGGCTACTTCGCCGCCCGCTCGCACTTGCGGCAGGCGGTGATGTCGGACTCGTCGGAGGGGAGCCAGTCGAAGACGTCGCCCTTCGGCCGCGCGCCGCAGACCGCGACGTCACTGCCTCCGGCGAAGAGGTGGACCTTGCTCGTCTTGAGGCTCCAGTCGCTGCTTTCGGTGACCCATGCGCGCCAGTCCCCAGCCGCCGATCGCTCGTCCTCCAGCATGTCCTCGTCAATCCCCAGGTCCTCGGTGATGCAGTTGTCAGGCAGCCCCAGAAAGGCTTCGGCCCGACTGGGGTAAACCGCAGCGGCCAGCTCACTCATCGAAAAGCAGCCGGCATCCTCGACCATGACTGACCGGAACGAGCAGCCGGCGGCAAAGCTCCGAAGCGAGTCGAGGCAGTTAACCGTCGCGCTGTAGTCGTGGCCGGCGAGCTGGAAGGTGACGATTGCTACGGTCATGTTGTCGTTCTCCGTGGGCTTCATTGCCCCTCAACTGAAGAAAGCGTATATCCGCGAACTGGGGATGTAAAGGGAGAAATACAAAAAAGATTGGATCGCCTTTTCTTCTTTACATCTCTTGTATTGCAGATATACACTAAGGACGCTGGAGAAGGCCTCTGCTACGCTGAAGCGATGCGCCGGCTCGAAGTCCCCTACGTCCCCTTCGGGGCTCAGATAACAGCCCACGAAGCACCCGAGGACATCGTGCTCTTCGCTGGCGGCTGGGGCTCGGGCAAGACGTGGTGGCTCGTGGCCGAGGCTCTGCGGAACACGGTCCAGAATCCAGGCCGAGCTGGCGTCCTCGTGTCGCCTACGTTCCCCCTCCAGCGCCGCACGCTCTACCGGGCGATCGTGGACCTCTTCCCCGAGGCGACCCGGTGGCCCTCTGGTGGGGCGAAGGCCTCGAAGTGCCTCGGGCCTCTGGTCAAGGACTGGTCAGCTCAGGACCGGTGTCTCACCATGTGGAACGGGGCCGAGTGGTTCTTCGCCAGCGCAGAGGACCCGGGGAGCCTGGAGGGCGCGACCTACGCCTGGGCCTGCCTGGACGAGCCGAGGCTGGTCAAGCACGAGGCATGGCGGATTCTGAACTCCCGAGTTCGTGACCCTGCCAGCACTCAGCTCCGTCGCTCGATCGCCGGGGTGCCGTCAATGGGCTGGATGCATGAGGAGTTTGGCCGACCGCTCCCAGGCCGGCGCCTGGTCCGGGCCTCGACTACGGACAATCCTCACCTCCCGAAGGGCTACGTCGATCACCTGAACCTCTCCGACCGGATGGCGCGCGCCTTCATCCACGGCGAGTTCGTGGTGCTGGAGGGGGCCGTGTACTGGACCTACGAGGGGGAGAGCATCGTAGACGTCAAGCCAGAGCCGGGACGGCCCACCTACGGGTTTCTCGACTTCGGCGGCAGGCGTCCGTTCTTCGGCCTCGTGCAGGACGTCGAGGGCCTCGGTGAGGTGGTGGTCGAGGAGGTCGTGGCGTCCGACGTGCTGGAGAGTCGACACGCTCGGGACTGTGCCGAGTTCGTGAGCAAGCTCGGCTTGACGATGCTGGATTGCTACTGCGACCCGGCGGGCCAGGCGAGGAACGCCCAGACCGGGCTCTCCAGCCTCAGCGTCTACCGGGACACCTTCCTGGCTGCTGGGGTCCTGTCCGGTCGGATGGCCTCTCCGTCGGGACCCATCGAGCGGCACATTCCCAACGGGGTGGAGGCGATGCGCGCCAGGTTCCAGGCGCACGACGGCACGAGGCGGCTGTTCGTCTCTCGGGGCCTCACCGAGTCGGCCAGGCTGAGCCGCTACCCGAAGGGGGTGGTGGGCATCCACCAGAGCCTCCAGGGCTACGCGTACCCGGCGAACCGGCCCAACAACAACGTCCCGCTCAAGGACGGGGTCCACGACCACGCCTGTGATGCGCTGCGGTACTACGTCGTCGGGCGGCACGGGGTGATCGACGCTCCCGACATCAAGGCGCTGAACCCATCAATCGGCTTCTTCAACAGCGAGCCGTCCGGTAGCATTGCGGAGAACTGGGGATAGCTTGACAAACCGATTCTGTTAGGGTTCGCGCATGGACATCGACCACGACCGTTATGCGAAGACCGGAGGCCACTGGCCCATTTACGTCCGCAAGGAGCACCTTGACGAGGCCCAGAAGAAGGGCGGCTCGGTGCAGGTCTTCCCGGCAGGAGCTGCGACGGCTCTGGCGGAGGCTGGGCGGCGTGGGATGGGGCGTACGGTGGGCTACACCGGGGTGCCGGTCTACGGCGGTGAGGTGGACCTCGACGCCAATCCCAACCTGAGCCCGACGGAGTGGCGGGGGAGCTACGACCAGATCGGAATCGTGGACCGCATGGTGAGGGAGGATCCGGTTGCTCAGGCGATCCGGATGGCGTGGACCCTCCCCTTGCTCTCGGTGCCCTGGACAGTCGAGGCTGCGAGCGAAGACGAGAAGGACATCGAGATCGCGGAGTTCGTCCAGGCCGCGTTGTTCGAGCACCTTCAGGGCGGCTTCGAGCAGTTCCTTGAGCAGGCGGTGCAGTTCACCTGGCGGGGCTGGGCTCTGTTCGAGATCGTGGCCCGCTACGACAAGACGCTGGAACGGACGGTCATCGACAAGCTCGCGCCCCGTCTTCCCTGGACGGTGTACGAGTGGCTGCGCTACCCGGACAGCCGGTGGGGGTGCAGGCAGTACGGGTACACGGGCGACGGGCTCGTCGGCAAGTCGGCCCCGCTCTCTTCGGTGATGCCGCTGCTCCCCCCGGACAAGCTGCTCCACCTCACCTATCAGCCCGACGGCGACAACCCCGAGCCGATGGGCATCCTCCGCCCGGCCTACGGAGCCTGGAGGCAGCGAGCGACCTACCTCAAGCTCGAAGCGACCGGCTATGAGCGGGCGGCCTACGGGATCCCCTACGTAGAGGTCGACGTCAACGCCAGCCCGGGCGACGTGGAGCAGGTGAACATCATCCTCCGAGAGCTTCGGGCCGGCATCCGGGCCTTCGCGATGTTCCCCCGGGGCTACACGCTGAAGTTTGCTGACTTCCCCATGAAAGGCGTGGACATCCGAGAGGCTCGCATCGCAGCCGGCCAGGACATGGCCCGAGCCGCCCTCTGTCAGTTCCTCTTCACGGGCGAACAGGCCGGGTCCTACTCGCTCATCCGGGGGCAGCTCGATCATTACTCTGCGGCGCTTCAGCAGGCAGCCAATCGGATCGCGGCCTCGCTCTCGCAGGGACGCAACGCTCTTATCAAGCGGCTGGTGAACTGGAACTTCCAGGGAGTCGAGAAGTACCCCGTGCTCCAGGCCGGCGAGGTCCGAGTCGGAGACCCGAAGCAGTTGGTCGAGGCGATCAAGACCGCCGTCGACGCGGGTGCGCTCATCCCGGACAGCAACATCGAGGCGAAGGTCAGGATGGTGCTCTCTCTCCCCGCGAAGGAAGAGCGGATGGCGCCCGAGGACGAGGTGAGCGTCGAGGCCCCGCCCGAGCCCCCCGAGGGTGGACCGACTCCGAGCGGCGAGGATTCCGAGCGAGGGGACGCCCAGGTCGAGCAGGAGGAGGAGGTCATCGCCCACGAGCACGGTCCGGGCTGTGGTCACGGCCTGGGCTGCGGCGACGTTCACCTCCTGGCCGAGTTCCCTCCCGAGAGGCTCGACGGTGACCGGATCGTGATGGGCCCGCTCGGTCGAGACGTGCGTCCGCTGGAGACCGTGGTCCGCTACTCCGAGACCCGAGGCGGGACGACGGACCTCTCACGCTCGATGGGCGTGGTCATCAGCCAGTGGCGGGATTCCATCGCTGACCAGTACGCCCAGGCAGTCGCCCAGGCTCCGACGCTCGCGGCTGCGATGGACGTGGAAGTGCCCGGCAAGGAGGAGCTTGCGGTCGCGCTGCGGACCTTCCTCCAGGCGGCTTATGATCAGGGCAAGCGCTCGGTCGAGGCAGAGCAGCGGAGGCAGGAGGAGGACCCGGAGCTTCGGGCCGCCATCGCGAAGGGTGACGTCGAGCGGACGGACGACGAGATCGAGATCGCATCCGACCAGCTCCCGCTCACCTTCGCAGTCGAGAAGCCCGAGCTTGCGCCCGGCGTCATCCCCACTCCGATCGATGGGGTCGACCCCGAGGAGGTGATCGAGTCCGTGGTGGCGACGACGGTGAAGTATTCGACTCAGCGCATCGAGGACGCCACGATCACCGCTCTCCAGAACGCTGGAGTCGGAGGGACGATGCCGGAGGCCGCAGTGGCGACCACCGTGGTGTCCGATGCGCTCAAGCTCCTGACTCCTGGCAAGGACGAGGTGGCTGCGGCTCGGGACGTCAAGAGCATCTTCGGCCTGGGCCGGGTGCAGGAGCAACGAGCCCTCGGCACTCAGAGGTTCATGTACTCCAACCTCACCGAGTCGATGACGTGCGAGCCTTGCGCCTCCCACGACGGGGAGGTCTTCGGCCTCGATGAGCTGGCCACCTACGCCACCCCGGCGGCCTGGTGTCTGGGCTACAGCAACTGCAACTGCATCGTAATCGGGATCGCACCGTAAACTAGAGGTTGACAATCCGACTTCGGTGCTGTTGCAATTGCCGCAGCCGAGGAGGCTCTCTTGTCGGACGTGGAACAGCTCGCGGAATGGACGACGGCGTTTATCAACACGCTGCCCGATTCCGCGTTTCTCTACATCGCGCCGGGCGGAGAGAAGGACGACGACGACAAGACCCAGCCCCGCTCGCTGCGCTACTTCCCCTATCGCGACGCGGACGGCAACGTCGACCTCCCTCACCTCCGCAACGCCATCGCCCAGGCTCCGAAGGCTGACCTGCCCCGCGACGTGATCATGAAGGTCCAGGCTAAGGGCCGCTCAATTCTGGAGCAGGAGCGCGAGGAAATGGCCGAGGACGACGACGAGAAGGACGAGAAGAAGAAGGCCGACAAGAAGGCCACCGATGTTCCCTTCGGCAACCCGGCGAATCGCCGTTACTACTCCGACGCCTGCCTGTCGGCCCCGGTGGCCCTGGCAGACGACTCTCCGAAGTGGGTGGAGCTTGCCCGGTCTGGGACGCACTTCGGCCGAGGCTCTGAGCGCCGGGTCGAGCTGACTGCGGACGACCTGCGATCGATGGTCCGGGGCTACGACAAGATCAAGTCAGAGGGCTGGTTCGCTGTGGGCGCTCCGGTCGGCTTCAATCACGCTGCCATCCTCGGGTCCCGAGACCCCGAGAGTACCAAGGCAGCCGGCCGCATCCTCAGCGTCCGCACCCAGGACAACAGCGACGGAAGCTTGAGCCTCTACGGTCTCGTCCAGTGGACCGACGAGGGGCGCAAGAGAATCCGCGCTGGCGAGTTCGACGGCTTCTCGATTGAAATGATTCCGGCCGACGTGGCCCGAAGTAAGACGACCGGGGAGCCCCTCGGTGAAGCCGCCCTCATCGGCGGCACTTTGACCAATGAACCTTTCGTAGCTGGGATGCAGGCAGTCGCGGCATCCGAGCAAAAGTCAACCGCAAGGAGTGATGACACAATGAGCAGCACGCTTTCCATTCTTCGGGGCACCGTCGCCTTGACCGAAGAGGCCACCGAGGCCGAGGTCATCGCGAAGGTCCAGGCCCTGGCTGACCAGGCCGCCAAGGTCGAGGCCCTCACCGAGTCGCTTGAGACTCTCACCGCCGACCGCGATGCGCTCAAGACTGAGCGTGATGAGCTGGCCGGCTGGAAGCAGAGCCAGATGCTGGACCAGGCCTGCGAGGATGGCCGCATCGCCGCCAGCGAGCGAGACCGCTACAGCAAGATCGTGGAGGCCCTGGGCGAGGAGGAGGCCAACGCCGTCTTCCCCGTTGGCCGCATCCCCGTCGAGGAGAAGGGTGCCACCGCTCCGGTCGAGAAGGCCGAGGCCCGCAACCTGGCCGCCATCGACGCCGCGATTGAGAACCTGGCCGAGCGCCTGACGGGCGAGGGCCTGGACGCTGCTTCGGCTTACTCCCGGGCCATGTCTGAGGTCCTCTCGGATCCCTCGGCTCGTGCCGTCTACGAATCTGAGACCCTCAACTAGGAGACCCCGACATGAGCACCCCCTTCGATCCCACCATCCTTACCCGGCGGACCACGGCGAACATGAGCGCCCAGGCCTACCGCCTGGTCAACTCCTCCGGCGATGATGACCTGGCCCTGGCGGGCGCTGGTGGCGTTGCCATCGGAGCCCTCACCAACGACGTCGCTGACGGCTCGACTGCCGCTGTCTTCCTGCCTGTGCAGGTCGGCGGGGTGATCAAGGCCGTCTGCGGTGGAGCCATCAACGCAGGCGCCGCCGCCACTTCGGACGCTGCCGGCGCAGCGGTCGCCGCTGTCGGTGGTAACCGAGTGTTTGGAATCGCCCTGGAGACCCACGCAGCCGGTGACATCGGCTCCTTCCTCGTTGCCAACGGCGGCGCAATCTAATCAGCGCACCGCGCGGAACAGGAGACAGAGACAATGACGAACGTTCATGGCTTCGTGCAGGACCGGATCTTGCAGAACTACACTCGACTGCTGGCACCTACGCTGGAGTCGTTCATCGCGGATCGCGTCTTCCCGGCAACTGATGTGCCGACGAAGACGGGCCGCTTCTACGACGTGGCGGGAGGCTTTGCCTCCCAGAGCCCCGGACACGGAATGGTCATGGCCGACGGCCAGGCTTCCCCGCTGCTGGTCTCGACCACGGTCAACAAGGTCGACGGCTGGGAGGTCGAGCTGAACGGCCTCGGCTGTCAGATCAGCAAGTCCTCTGCCGAGTACGCCTCGGGCAACGGGCTCGACCTGCGGAAGGCCAAGGCGGCCATCCTCGCTCGCGAGGTCGCGATCATTCGCGAGCGCACCGCTGCCGCCATCGCCTTCTCGCCGGCAGTGTTCGCGGGTGCCACGGCTGCCCTCGCTGGCCCGAGCCAGTGGAGCAACGCCGCCTCGGATCCCATCGCGGACGCCCAGACGGCTCGCACCTCGATCATGCAGCGAAGTGGTGAGGGTCCGACGACTCTGATCATCAACCACCTCGTGTATGCCGCTCTTCGCCAGCACCCCCTGCTCGTGGAGTTCTCTTCGAGGACTCGCCACAGCAGCGGCCTGGTGAGCTACGACGACATCGCCGCCGCGATGGACGTGGACGAGATCATCGTGGGCTCGGCTGTGGGCAACACGGCGGTCGAGGGACAGGCTGCGAACAACGCCTTCATCTGGGGCAACAGCGCGCTCTTCTGCCGCCTGCGGCCCTCGCCTGCTCCGATGACTCCCCAGAGCTGCCTCCAGCGGTGGCGGTTCCAGGGAAGCACGGACGGCGCAATCCGGCGCTGGGAGCCGACCCCCTACGTGGAGCAGATTGACCTGCTCCACAATGACCAGTTCGCGGCTCCCACCCCGGCCCTCGGCTACCTGTACACTACTGTCGTCTAGGAGGTCAGCATGGCGAAGTTCATCCAAGACAGAGTCGCTCGGGTCCCGAGCCAGAACGTCCGGTCGACTGGTGGCTTCGTCCAGCTCACGCTGGCGGGCAATCACGGAGTCTCCACGGATTCGGCACAGTTTCAGGTGCTGGACCCCGACGGAGGCGCACGTGATGTCTACCTGCCCGAGGTGGGCTTGTCGGCTGGCGCCTGGTTTCGCTTCAGCAACATCGGAAGCGGAGGCGGGACGCTGGAGATCAAGGCGGGGCCAGGCACTCCGCTCTTGATGCAGGTCGCCAACGACGAGTCGATCTTCATGGTCTGCAACGGGTTCAACTGGTCCCCGGCCTAAACGAGCGAGAGAGGAGCGCCCCTCATGAGCTACGAAGTGTGTCCCGGTCAACTGGTCATCTGCGGACCTGTCCGCTACCCGGAGGGCTCTCTGGTTCCTACGATGCCTGGCATCGATGAACTGCTGGAGCTGGGAATCGTCCGGGAAGCGGCAGAGAAGCAGGAGAAGCCGAGGCCGAAGCCAGTCAAGAAGGAGGTCCTGACCCCTCCTCACGCTGGCTTCGACCCGGCTGATCCGTCGACCGTCCTCGACATCCCCCTGCGGCTTCTCTCCGATTGCCTCGCCACCGTGTCCGACGTGGACGCACTCAAGGCGATGCACGCGGTGGAGAAGCGTAAGGGGGGCCTGGACCGGATTGAAGAGCGGATCGGAGAGCTGACAGCATGAAGGTCGAGCTGCTCCACCCGCTGACCATCGGTCGAGAAGGCTTCGACGTCGGAGCGGTCATCGAGACCACCGACTACTCCGGCCAGAAGCTGATCGACCGAGGGCTGGCGAAGAAGGCCAGCAAGCCGAAGAGCAAGAAGAAGAAGAAGGCGGGCGACACCGCCGACGACTAGGAGGCTGCCGTGGCGTACAACCCTGACCTCGCCACCGCGACCTCGATGGCTCCTCAGCTCGGAGTCCTCTCGGCCACCACCACCCCCACCGACACCCAGGGCAATGTCATCTGGGGCCTCGCCTTCAACGAGGTCCGCCTAGCGTTCCTTCGGGCTGGGCTGTCGGACACGGTGACAGCGGCGAGCAGAGCCGCAGAGCTTGCCCAGACGGCTGAGATGTTCCTGGCGAGCGGCTACATCCTGCTCAGCAAGGGCTCCATCGGCCCGCAGGCACAGAGCACAGCCGAGGACCTCATCACGAAGGGCAGAGGCCTCCTAGACGGGCTCTGGGCCTCTAGGGACGTGCTCCTGGGACAGGGCGCCACTGCTGCGCTGCCTGGGACCTCCATCTTCGCGAAGTCGAACTGGACCGAGGACAGCGATCCAGACTTCGACTACACGCCGGGCCTCGGGGACCGCGAGTACGACCCGCCGCCGGATTTCCAGATGGGCGAGGACCTGTGACCCTCCCCAGGGCCTCCGGGCAGCAGTACGCCTTCGAGTTCCAGGCCGTCCCGGGTCTGGACAAGGTGGCGTTCGGCCTGGTCGAGTACGGCGAGATGCTCAAGGACTGGGAGCCCGCGTTTCGCGACGTGGCCAAGCTCTTCTGGAAGCACGAGAAACAGCTCTTCGGGACGGAGGGGCGCGGGCGTTCGTCCAGCCCGTGGCCTCGGTGGGCCAAGCTCGGCGCTCTGTCGCTGACAGACAGATACAAGCTGTATAAACAGCGGGTACGCCCTGGTCGTCCGATTCTGGTGTTCGACGGGGCGCTCCGGAGAGCAGCAACGGGCGGCCAGGGCTCTGTCGAGAAGATCGGCAAGACGTCGATGCTGGTCGGCATCCGGCCCAACACCGAGGTCGCCCGGTACGCGATGGCCCACGCTACCGGAGTCCCGTCTCGCAACCTTCCGAAGCGACCTCCCGTGCGCTTCGACGGGAACGTCCGCAAGCCCAACACCTTCGGCAAGGCGGTCCAGCAGATCTTCCAGTCCCACCTCGTCCTCGCCAGGAAGACCGCCTTTCGCAGAGACCCGGAGCTGACAAAGCGGATCAGCTTCGGTGACACCCCGGCGAAGGCGAAGCAGCAGATAAACTCGATCATGTCCAGGGGCTGGCGCTGATGCCCTTCTACGGTGCCGAGGCAGGCGTTGAGGCCGTGCGAGAGTTCCTTGAGGTGGGTGCCGTAGGCTCGAACACCTACAATCAGGAGCTTGCGGTCCTGCGAGCCGACAAGGGCATCACGACGGCAGAGCTTCCCGACGTGGCCCAGTATGAGACCTTCTATCCTCGGGAGTTCCAGTCTCGGCAATACCCCCACATGTCGATCGTCTACCTGAGCGACACGGGCGAGCTTGAGCGCAACTCCCGGATGACGGACCTGCTCATCGAGCTGCGGTTGACGGTGCTCGACCTGAGCGTCGCAGGCTCCGAGGTCCAGATGGGGCAGGCCATGTGCCGCTATCGGGACGCCCTCACCAAGCTCTTCTTCCGGCGCACCCGAGGCCGGCAGGGCTGGACCCTGAACAATGGCGGCACAGGAGACGCTCAGGGGCGTATCATCCTGTCCAAAATCGACGCCAACACCTTGACTTTTGACCCCGAGTTGCAGGCTAACACTGCGAACATGCTTCTCAGGACCGCGCTGACGGTCCGAATTCAGGAGGATTACTGATCATGACCGGCCCCAAAGTTGACATCGGACGCGACCTCACTTGCTTCGTCTCGTCCCAGGCAGGCTTTAAGGTGACCGACGTGGCCGGCGAGAGCTACCCGGAGGCAGCCGACGCGAACCGCATCATCACCGGCTCGGCGGGTGGCACGATCGCCTACGTCCCCCGAGAGGACAAGTTCGGGACGGCTACGGCAGTTCCGGGCATTCAGCAGAAGCGGACCGCAGAGGGCTCCATCGAGGGCTACGTCCTGCCGTCTGGAGACAGGACGCTGGCGCCCGACATCAGCGAGGCTCTCCGCTTCTCCGGGTGGGAAATGGTGGACCGATCGGGAGTCACTTCCACCGTCTCTGGTGGAGCGTCTACCGCCCAGCGGATCGACTTCGCGGTCGCTCCCGGATTTGTGGTCGGAGACGCTGTGATCGTAGAGGACACCGTATCCGGCGCGGGGGTCTACGAAATGCGGCGGGTGTCTGGGGTCGATACGGTCGGCACGGACATCACCGTCGAGCCTCCTCTGAGCTTTGCTCCGACGGCAGGCGCCAACGTCCGGGGAGGGATTGCCTACAAGCCCAACGACACCAGGGACACGGCAGAGGATGCGCTCTGCCTCTGGCTCATGAACAACAACAGTGCGGACCGTCTCGGCGGCTGGACTCCCGGCACCCTGGCTCTCACTGCTGGCGGTGAGGATGCTGCTCGCTTTGTGCTCTCGGGGACCGCTCGCCGCCACGATCGGCTCTTCCAGACCAGCCTCAACGGCTCCATCAACAACGCTGTCACGACGATCACCGTCCACGACGGGCTGGCCTCCGCTGGGGACCTGCTGAACACCTACTGGCAGATCGATGACGAGGTGTTCAAGGTCACCGGAGTCAGCGGGACGACGTGGACCGTGGCGACCCGGGGAAGCACGGGTCTCGGTGGCGGCGCAGCCAGTCACTCCGACGGCGCGGCGATGTATCCCTACCAGCCCGCCGGGACTTACGCCGGCTCCCCGGTGCCGAGCACCTCGGGCCAGGCGATGTTCGCGACCTACGGCAGCGCCACGGGCGTCGAGCTTCAGGTGAACCAGGCTTCGCTGGACTGCGGCCTGGGCGTGACCTACCGGGAGGACATCCACGGCGACGCCTACAAGGTCGGCGGGTACGTCCTGGCGCAGCGGGAGATCCGAGCCACCCTCTCCGGCTGGACGCTCAAGGACGAGAACATGAAGGCCGCGATGAAGGCATGGCAGACCACCGACATCGCCGGGGCCAGCTCGCAGCAGATCAGCGTGGCTGTCGTCTCGGGTCGAAGCGAGGGGAACATGTTCGGCTGGTGCGCTCCCCGCGTGCGAGCCGAGGACCTGAGCCTCGACCGAGGTGCGGACGAGGTGACGCTGGACCTCACCGGGCTGTGCGAAGGAACCAGCGCGGGAGCCGATGAGATCATTTTGATGTTCGGCTAGAGACAACCACCAACCAGAGGGAGCGCCCCCGATGGATCTGAATGCCTGGAAGCGACGGAAGTTCACCCCGACCTGGGGAGGCAACGACAAGGAGCCCGAGCCATGCCGCATCGTCTACCACCCCCCGAGCGTCGGCTGGATGACGCGGTGGCGGGAGGTAGCGGTGCAGTCACCCATCCTCGGAGCCGACGACTTGACAGACCGACTCAAGGAGGACGGCTTTCAAGAGAAGCTGTCAGAGTGGACGGAGGGCTTCCAGACCTTCCGCGAGGAACTGGTCCGGGGCCTCGTCGTCGGGGTGGAGAACCTGACGATGGACGGCAAGGACGTCGCCCTGGACGAGGCCCTCGACTTCGTGATGGACAACGAGGGACTCCGAGAGGAAGTCTTCGCGGCGATCATCGCAGCCGGCACGCTCGGGGAAGCAGCGGGAAAAGACTGAGGGCGGCCTTGCACTACGCCTCCCGAGCCACGCCAACTCCCGAGCAGGTCGACCACTGGGGCGACGACTGGAACGGGTGCAAGCTGTGGGGCGCTTGTCGAGGTGAGGACTGCTCCGGCAATGGTCGCCCCTGGAGGTCGCCCGTCCTGATGCCCTCTGGCTCCTCCAGGCCGCCCGGAGTCCGTGCCGAGGACCGGAGGGTGGACAAGTGCCCTCGGATGGCTGTGACGCCGGCTGAGTGGTCCCTGGTGCACCTGTGGTCTGCCTGGCGACAGGTTGGCGGGATGCCGGGGCCTGGTTCGCTGGTGGAGCAGGAGGCTTTGCTGGTCGAGGCGTTCTCCGTGCTCGACGCGGAGCAGGAGCTGATCGGCCTGTACCACGCCCAGACCGCCGAGCGGCGGGCGAAGGCTGCGAGAGGAGCGGGCCGTGGCTGACGGGATCACACTAGCGGTCAACGCGACCGGCACCGAGAAGGCAGCGGCGGCCCTCAAGAAGGTCGGCGGGGCCGTCAAGGAAGTCGGCAAGGACTTCCAGGGGGCCACCGCTCGGGCCAACAAGCTCGCGGCCTCTCTTCGTGGCCCTCTGAAGGCTGCGCTCTCGGCTTCGGCTGTGGCTGCGACGGCTTCGGCTGTGGCGATGGGGGCTCTCGGCAAGGCTGCGGTGAGCCTGGCGCGGGACGCGGACCAGATCGCGAAGGCGGCAAAGGCCGTGGGGACTTCTGCCGAGGAGTTCCAGATCGTCGTCGGGGCCTTCAAGGCGAGCGGGCTGGCTGCGGAGCAGACCGAGGCGGCGGTCAAGAAGCTCGGCCTGCGGATCGGCCAGGTAGCAGCGGGTGCCGGTGGCCCTGCTGTCCAGGCCTTCGAGAAGCTGGGGATCACGGCGGAGGAGCTTGAGAAGCTCCCGCTGCCCGAGCGGATGGCGGTGCTGGCAGACAGGATCGGAGCCCTCGGGACTCAGAGCGAGCGGGCTGCCGTCGCCAACGCCCTCTTCGAGGAGTCCGGTCTCCAGATGGTCGGCGCCTTCGCCCAGGGCGGCGAGGTGATCCGACAGACCGCCGCAGAGATTGAGGCCGCTGGAGTCATCACCAACCAGCTCGCGGCAGACTCCGAGGCTCTGGTCCAGTCGCTTCAGATCACCTCGGCCACCTTCGATAGCTTCAAGAGAGACGTCCTGGCGCCTCTCGTCCCGGCGCTCACGGGAGTCTCGGACGCCCTGCGAATCGTGATGCAGGACATGAGGGAGAGCGGAGAGGCCGCCGAGTTCGGGCAGTCAATCAAGCGCGCCTTCGTTGAAGTTGCAGTTCCTGCCGTGGCTTTCTTTGCTCAAGAGTCCGAGCGGGCAATGGCTGGGTTCCGGGTCACGATGGCTCTTACAGAGAAGCTCATCACTGGCGCCACGATGGTCCTTAAGTCCTTTGGAGACTCTAAGGAGTTCGTCGTTGCGCTGGATGACTACAGAGCCGCAACTGCCAACCTTGACGCGGCCACGGTGGATTTCATCAACACGCAGGACACAAGCGCCGAGCGTTGGGAAAAGTTCGTAGAGAACGCAGCGCAGGCAACCGGAGCGGTGCAAGAGTTTCAGCGAGCAGCGCAGGGGGATGCCGCAGTTCCCGGAGTTGCACCCGGGGCCAACGGTCCGCCAGGACAAGATCCGGTCGAGCAGCGAGTGCAGGCCCAGCTCGACGCCTACCGCGAATACTACGCAGAGCTTCAGCAGCTCCAGCAGGACGCCTATCTGGCCGAGCAAGAGCGGATGCGGATGCTGGACGAGCAGCGTCGGCAGTACCTCGCGGACAGCCTCACAGCCACCCAGGCAGGCATCACGGCGGTCGGTGACCTGGCGGGCAGCGTGTCCACGATGGTCACGGCGCTCTATGGCCAGAACAGCAAGGAGGCGAAGGCTGCCGCGAAGGCCGCATTTATCGCCCAGAAGGCCGCCGCACTGGCCGAGGCAACGGTCAACATGGCCGTCAGCATTTCCGAAGCCAACGCAAGCGCGCCTTACCCGTACAACATCCCGGCGATCGTCGCTGCGAGCGTCACAGGCGGGGCGCAGATTGCGAGCATCGTGGCCACCACGATCGCGGGTGTCGCTGACGCCGGCCTCCCGCCTGGCGCTCTCAAGCAGGCCGGGCTCAACAATCACACCGTGCTCGCGGTCCGTCGGGACGAGATGGTCCTCGACCCGAAGGGCACCCAGGCGATAACCGAAATGCTCCAGGCTCGGCAGTATGGCGGCGGCTCCCAGCCGGTCGTCGTCAACACGCGGCTCGAACTGGACGGGCGGGTGCTCGGTGAGACGGTGGACGATCACCTCGTCCGCTCGTCGGAGCGTGGGCTGAACTACCAGAGCCGGATCCGCTACGGGAGGGCCTCGTGAGCCTCACTGCATTCTTCTCTGACGACCTGCTGGCGAAGGGTTCGATCTCCGACTCCAGCCTCCCAGGAGCCGGCACGCCTGTCGCGAACGTCAACGACCC
>VTLG01002940.1_pt1 | contig 15050 bp, 21 predicted proteins | sample 4694571 | NCBI WGS metagenome assembly VTLG01 (sample SAMN12604809, study PRJNA352737) | marine metagenome | biome: ENVO:00000447; feature: ENVO:00000209|ENVO:00000569|ENVO:01000036; material: ENVO:00002151; isolation source: viral sequences binned using virsorter ...
TAGATGCTAGACAACACAATGATCCTACAAAGTTATCACAGAGACAACAAGATGCATTGTTCTATGCAGATATCTTTCAACGGAAGGGAACAACAACAGAGTTTGGTGAGGGATATGAACAGGGAAAATTACAGGAGATAATGAAAACTGGTAGTCCAGATATAATGAATAAGATTTATTTAGATAACTGGCACACAGATCCAAACCAAGCTGTTATTGATAATGCAAGAAGAAGTTTTTATTAAGGAGTAGTGATGAAGAAACGATGGGAGTTTTTCTCAGAAGACGATTTAAGATGTAAAGGAACAGGCGAATTAAATATGGACGAGGGCTTTATGAAACAACTCATAGCTCTCCGTAAAGAACTAGATCAACACATGCACATAATATCTGGCTACAGACACATGGCCTATAATGATGTTATAGGAGGCAACAGAGAATCTCCACATCTAAAAGGTAAGGCAGTAGATGTTGCATGTCACGGTAAAAAAGCTTATAATATAATTAGACTAGCAACTGAGCATGGCTTTATGGGAATAGGAATAAAGCAACATGGTTCAAAGGAAGACAGGTTTGTTCATTTAGATATGGATAGTTACACATCTCCAACGATTTGGAGTTATAAATAATAAGGAGAAATAAATGGATTGGATGGACTTTGTTAGAACTTCTTGGCCCATTATGCTCGCACTTATCTCCCTTATTATTGTATTGGCAAAGATGCATTCTGATATAGAGGTAATGAAGGAGAAGATCAGAACTCTCTTTGAGTTATGGAATAAGCATAATAAATCTAATTAGAATTTAATCTCCTGCTCTATAAAGAAGATACCCGTATTATTAAAGGATGCTCCATTAATTGTACCAGACTTAAAGAAGTTAGGGAAAGCTCCTGTTTGTCGTTCCCAACCTAGTTTAATTATGTGTCCAGAACGAGACTTCCTCTTCAGAAATAATCTTAGCTTGGATAAGTCATGAGTGTCTGAATCAAACTTATACCTATATCCTGCTGACCAACCGGGAAGAGTACTATATCCAGTTCGTAGAGGGAGAGGTGCTAGTATAGGATCAGGCAAAGGTTCGATCTTAACTTTTGGTTCTTCGGCAGATCCTAGATTAGCAAACCATAATTGACAACCACACAGTATAACAAAACAAGACATTAAAGTAATAACAGTTTTCATACAGTTTCCTCCTGATTAAATTTACATTGATTAATAAGTTTAGTAACCTTCTCTTCACCAAGAACTTCAAAAGCTTCTATAATAGCAGTCTCTAATCCTTCTTGAGACATGTCTATATCTTTATCACTCTTTGCTCCTCGTACTCTTGATAACAGTTCCAGTGCTTTGATGGCACTATTGGTATGACCATTAGCCTTGGCAAAGGTGTACTGATTTTCTATCTCATCTATAACGTCGATGTTCGTTATAAGTTCATTCTCAAGGTCGGCAATCCTCTCAATAATCTCATCGTTCTTCAGCATCCTATAGCCCTGATTATAGGCTGAACGTGGAGCATATCCAGCAGCCTTTGCAGCTTCAGTGGCGTTACGGTGCAGGATGTATGCTTGTGCAAACCTCTCTTGTTTATCTGTTAGCATTTAATAATTCCAAGTTAGTCAGCCTTTGTTCTCGTTTTTTTCTTCTAGCTTCTTTCCCCATCCAGATAGTTCTACCATTATGACTAATTGTTATAGGTGCTAATGCTTTTTCCATTCGTTTTCTATTTCTTCTGGCCTCTCTTTGGAAAGCATAAATTCTTTGCTTATTCTCCTGATACTCCTTTTCAGCCCTTATTCTATTTACTTCTTCAAGGTAAAGGCTACAGCCGAGAGTGCCATTCAAAGACATTATTTAAGATTGTTTCTTTGTATTCCTTTGGACTTCTCAAAGGATCTCATGCCACCAAGACCAAGTAGAGACAAGGTTAAGGTCATCAATCCTTCTGTTGGTAAGACAGGTACAGCCAACCAAGGAGTCCAGATAGCCATACCCCATGCACATACTGGCTGAAATACGAACTGCCATCCAAGGCCAAAGGCACATATCCACATGATGGCAGGTCTAGCACCAGCTACAAAGATAGAGGGATGCCTTGCCTGTTCCTGATTAACTGCTATCTGTCCAAGATTAGCTCGTTGTACTTGTGTCTTTAGCTCATGGTCAAGCTTGGCACGTAGATCTTTATCCTCTACGAACTTGTCCAGAACATTATCTACTACTCCTACTACAGCTTCCGCTAGTCCAAATAAAGCCATGTTATCCTCCTATTGAAAGTAAAGTTCTGACAGGAAAAATCCAAACACAAAGCTAGCCACTAGTAATGTAAAGATATATTCCCAATCAATACGTTTAAATTGTTTAATCCCTATATAAAATATGTGTCTTAAATACACCACTGGACACAAACCTACTTATAACTTCTTCAAAAGTTGCATAGACGTTTATCCTTTTCTTATGATTAGCATACCATACTTTATTGAGAATGTCAATCCACCACTCAGGATCTTTCACAGTTACGTGGAGATTCACCCCATTGTCAAATGTTTTTAATGCCTCATAACAGGCTATATTCAGGAAGACTGCCTTGTTAGCATAGCCCATTATATTATCTATGATCCATTCTATATCTTGTGTGGGAAGGTGTTCCATTACATCCACGGCAATCACCATGTCATAGGTTCCCTCTGGAACTTTCGAGAACTTTTCAACACCGGGATCAAAGCATGTAAGCTCTTTGATATTCCAGAACTTATGTATGGGCTTGCTTGTTATGTCCTCATTAAGTTCATGTGCTTCTTGATATAGTTGTCCTTTACCACAACCATAATCAAGAAGAGACTTGCACTTGTTATCCTTTATGATCGACTTGATATAATGAATATACTTGGAGGTACTCCTGCCGGGAAAGATGGAAGGATCTTTATGAAGATGTTTATATTCTTCTATCAGGGCATAGTATTCTTCAGAAGGTTCAGTCATTGAAGACATCTGTAAAGTTTGGAATCTTCAGTTCATCCAGATGTAATTTCCATAGAGCACTCACCAATGTATGATCTCCATAGACTTCAAGGATAAGATTCATGGTTGCATCATTGAACACTCTCTCACAATCCTGAGCCATAGCAAGTAACTCACCAGTAGTCCAGAAGTTTTCTCCACGTACATTCACCTGTAGGTACTTTGGTTTTGGTTCTTCATCTTCTGCACCAGTTGTTTCCTTCTTCTGTTCAGGTGTAGGTTCATTCTGCATAGAAGAATCAAAGCCGAATAGATGGAACTTTCTAAAGCCCATTGTATGCATGATGCCAAGTATCCTCATGGCTGCACATGTACCACCTGTAATTAAAGTAGCTCCTTCAGGTATACCCAAGTCCTCCATGACAGAGATCTTCTGATCTTTTATCTCTGTCTCCCTATCACTTGCCTTCCTGAGTGATTCGGTAAAGGCATGCCAGCCATAGATATTGGCTTTGTTTTCAATAAGATACTTGGTTACGGAGGGATCGGTCATGGAAGCTACAAAGAACTTGGTAGTAGGATCAATCGTTTTAAATAGATCTTTACGTATAACACCATGAGTGCTCTCACCTTCAATTGATCGTGGATCTAGTACCACACAAGCCCAAGGTTTAATACCATTCTCCAGTAGCTTTGGATAAGAGTGCTTCACACAAATGACCTTGGCTTCTGGTTTCTCTTTTATTAGTTCCTTTACCTTGTCATAATCAGTAGAGTGACCACCAGAAATAACAATAATTTCACCATCATTAGGTCTACACTTACCAAAGAATTTATCCTTATCTATGAGAGACATGTTTGCTTTAATGTTAGCTTGTATATATTCCTTGTCCACACAATCCCTTGGATGTACAACAATGGGCACATTCAACAACTCATCTGGTAAGTTAGGAACTATTCGTTCATCATATATAATACAGTAGTGAGTTACTCCACCATTCTTTACAGGATCAGATGAGGGCAAAGCAATCCTCTTTAATCCTTCCAATGTCTGTATAAGTATATTAGTGCCATGAAATTTCTTGGGTGGTTGTTTCTTCTCTGAATCTTCAGTGAAAAAGTTATCAACCATCTTAACACGAGATCCAGATAGTTTATTATAATCATTCTGTGTAGTGATAATACTGTTACCACCACCAAGCAAAGCAAAGTCTGGACTCTCTTCTTCCAGAACATCTCTGGTATTTCCCTTGACAAGTTTAAAGTTGAAGGTCTTGTTCTGATCCTTCTTCATCTTGTCTTTAAACTCAGTCAGTCTTTTCTCAACAGCTTTGATATTAACATGTGGCTTCATGTTAAATTCTTCTTCATCTGTTTTTTCTGTGGCATCTTCAAACAAATCATAGCCTGTATAATCTATACTATCTGCATTTTCAAAAGCTGCAAGAGCCATCTCTATAGCTCGTCCACCATTCCATGTACCTGTCTCAACAATTGACTTTGGTTTATGGAATCGTATGATATCGGCCATCATCTTGGTTCTATTAGGTCTGATATCTGGAGGCAATGCTTCTTCCGATATGGGGAATATTCGTACACCATCACTATCTCTTAATGCTCTGTTTGTCTCTTCCAGATTTATGATATGCTCCGATAAAGGAGTATGTTTAATACCCTTCTTGGTGCTGGATGGTGTAAGAGAATGTACTCTCATACCATGTGCTCTATAGATATTCATTAGCCTTTCCATTATGAAAGACTCATGCCATTCCCTATAGGATAAGATCTCACCACTTTCAAATGCACCTCGTAGATCACCAAGGATATCCAATGGAGATTGATGATCAAGATTGAATGCCATGAAAGAGGGGTTACTATATTGTTCTGAGTTCTCACCTATGGAATCTCCACTTAGATGGACGATATCTGCTCCTTCTGGAAAGAACTGGTGAACAAAGTCAGATGTCAGATCAGCTACAGGAATTATATTTGTGTTTAACCATAAGAGCCAACCACCTTCTATTCTCTTCTCAGCCATAGAAAAGGCTTCTTCTGTCAAGGCAAATACCTTTGGAGCAGTTAGAAGAGCATCTATCCTCCAGTTATAATCCAGTGTTCCATTCTCAGTTCCATTATGAACATCCATGTCGGACTGATACTCTTTAAACTCCTCAACATCATCAAGATTTTTACAGGTAATTATCTCTGGAATATCATAGGCAGTAGGATCACAATCAAAATGATAGGCAGATAGATGTATATCAGGATGCCAGTACTTCTCGACTCGTTGAAACATTTGATAGGCATGATCTTTGAGAGAGTTCTCGTTGAATGCCGTTACTACATTTAGTTTTGTCATTGTTGGTAAACCTCTTCTCTAAAGTTCATTCCTGAATATTGTGCAATTATTTTTGGTGGTAAAGTAATGTCATGTTCAATAGGTTCTATCTGATCGGTACGAATGGTGTGCATCTCTGCTCCTAAAATGTTATCGTTGTACTGTAAATTATTAATGGTAAGTTGTTTTAAATATTTATATCTATGCATGTATGGATCTATATTAAAAAATTTATATATACCCTTAATTATATTTTTTGGATTCTTAATCAAATCATCATAATGAACAAAGTGCATATACTTTCTATTGTTATTCTGTAACATCCACTTAATAGAATATAATATGGTATTTATATGTTCTCCCTTTTTCATTATTAAATCACACTTCTCCTCTATCTCGCTTTGATATATAGTAGTATGATCAAGTCCATTATATTCTCTATTAATATAAAAGTTTGGATTTCTAGCACAAAGATTAAGATATGATTTTATAATATCTAATATATCTCTGACTAAGACAACTATCTTTATTTTTGATGGGCAATACTTTTGTAGTAAAGTAAAATTATAAGGAGTAATCCAATCTCCCCTTTCAATAATAATATCATCCCAATCTTTGTAGTAAGACTTAAATATATTTTTAGACACGTTTTCAAGAGATGCTTGATCTGGAAACATTTTATAAAGATCATGCTGTTTTACATTCTCTATCTGATACAATGTTTCTGGTAAGATAGAATATGCGGTTGCATTTATAGAAGGGTTCTGGTTTAGTATACAAGCAAGTAAAGTATTACCTGCTCGTGGAAATCCAGTATAAAAATAAATCTGTTTCATCGTATTAGATAATCTACTTCTCCATCTACCATACCATTAGCCTGTAACCATCGTGCATCATTGGTCCATTCTACTGCATACTTTGCATCTGTTTTTCCTCTGCATTCCCAGTGCTCAAACCAAGGACCACCTGTGGTGAAGTGTACATTCTTGGCTTCAAGTTTAATATCTGAGTGTCCATCCAACCAATTCCAATCCTCTGGTATCTTTCCTATATCTGCTTCTTTATCAGACAACCACTCAAAACCATGTAGCCATCTACCTGATCTGGTGTTCACATCATTTAAAGTTAGACGTTTATGAGCATCATGAGAACAATTAAACATCATAAGACTAGACCAGTTCTTTCTACGATATGGTTCCTGTACTTTATTATCCATCTTACTTCCCATCTTTGGTTCGTAATGGTGATGAGTACACCATAAAGGATAATAGTTCATGTCACATAATTCAAACAGTTCTGTTACATCTGTTCTCATGTACATATCACAGTCCATGTACAGAGCTTTACCTTCAAACATATTTAGAAAGGGTACAAGAAATCTGGTAAAGGAAAACTCACTGGAAAATGGACGGCCATCTATAGTGTCATAGTCTTGACCGTCCATCGTCGTATACTCTCTACGATACAGTCCCATACGTTTAACTACATCTCTTTTAATAGGTACTACTCTCACTGGTTTAGATGCTATACGTTCCAGTGAGAACTTCAATACTTGATAGGCCATATCCTCTTTTGGATCATAGCCAATATAGACTGTATTCATAGAGTCTCCTTAATTAATTGTTATTAACTTCGGCCTTTGCTCTTCAGGAATATTCTGCTTTAAGCTAATGTGAAGAACTCCATCGGTTAGTTCAGCTCCTTCAACTTCTATCGTGTCGTTGATTATGAACTTCCTTTGGAATGCTCGTCTGGCAATTCCCTTGTGAACATAGTCAGAGTTATCGTGTCTACCACTTATATCTCCTTCCACGGTTAAGTTATTTTCTTTAACCTCAACCTTAATCTCATCCTTGGTGAACCCTGCCAGAGCCATCTCTATGCAGTACATGTCCTCACCTGATTTGACAATATCATATGGAGGATAACCACCACCATCACCTCCACTAGCAGGGGATGGGAAGTCTACAAGATGGGATAGAAGTCTGTCATAACCAATAGCAAATCTAGGCCACATTGCAGTATATAATTCATTCGATCTCATATCATTTCTCCTTTATTATGGAACCCATTATGGCATCCCAAATATATTATCTCACATAAATAGCTCTATGTCAAGAACTTTTTATTGGATGTAAGTATCATTTAAATGGTGGTCCTAAAAACCAAGCCACAAGAGCGTAACGAATACCTCTTGTTATGGTGGTAACTCTATGTTCCATGTAGGAAGGAAACACTAAAATAGATCCAAGCTTTCTAAGTTCTGGTGTCAAGATCTTTTTTTTCCCATTATATATATTAGCAAATTGGAATTTTCCTCCACTAAAATCTTCATTTAACAGTATTGACATACTCAATTTTCGTACATACCCTTCCATAAACTTACCCTTAGATGAATCATAGGTGGAAAGGTTGTCGGCTCTACCATCAGGATGCCAACTATAGAAAGATCCTTTCTTATACTTAGTTAATTGGATAGTCTCTGCTGATCTAATATCAAAGTCCCATCCAGTATTTTTGTTTGCTGTTCTCATATACGGAAAGATAAGATCATATAGCCATTGATTATCTACCCATTTTATATCACTTATTCTTATATTAAGATCGGATGCAACCGAAATCTTTTTTCCTGTTATTCTTTCTTGGTCTGTTATTCCCTCATGCTGATCTATTTTTACACTATCATAATAGCCATCACCTAATTCGATTATCTTGTTACACATTGTCTCGTTCACAACGCCAGAAAAATAGTACCATTCATTAGTTAATTGCATTGTCTTATCCAAAATAATTAAAGTTAATATTACATCTCATCTTTACATTAGTACAGCCAGTACTACAATGCAACAGTTGTGTGGGGAATGTAACAAACCTATTAGCTACACTCTTGATAATAGGGCCATCCTTGAATCTTGTATATCCATCATTAGTATTAATATAAAAAATAGAAGTTAAACAGTCATATGAATAATCTGTATGATCTTGATGTTCAACTATGGAAGTTGTGCAAGGATAAGAATTTGCTTTTATTCTAATTAAAGCATGTGGTTTAATCTTTTCTATAAGAGGTGTTAGCATATTAAAATAATCACTAACAGGTTTTAAAAGACCATAAAAATAATGAGACAATAATATGGCCTGTTCTTTAGGATGGCTGTTTCCTTCAGGGAAAGCAGAATAAAACCAAGGAAAGTCCTCTCCTAAAAGTATGCCTTGAATACTTTTAAATTTATCTTCAGATATAAAATCATCTTGAATGTTAATACTATCCATTTTCTATCAAGAACTTTCTTCCATACCTCCTGAACCTTTTCTTACTATATCATTATGGTCAAGCTCACTCCAGTATATTTCCAAGCCAGTACTACAATCGTCCAAGCTACTAAACTTATGGTATTCTCCCGGTGGAACTACGGTAAAATCACCGGGATATAAGAAAGTACTATCCACTAGATCATAATCATTCTTCCATCTGTCTATTTTTAATTTACCAGAGATAAGATAGAAAGCATTAAACTTAGTCTGATGCTTATGTAAGGAGCAGAATGTACGTGGTTTGATCTCTATAAAATGTACCTCAACTGTAGGGCTTTTCAACAGGTCAGTTGTAGTTCCCCATATCTTTCCTTCCTTCATGTTATGTCCACCAATTCACAGACACCACCAGTACAGGCCAATTCCTGTGATCCTGTGGTGTTGTCTTCTTTCTCAAAGTCTTTCAACTGTGTCCAATCAATAGCCTTCTTTGGCATCAGCTTCTTAATCTTTACATATTCTTCTTTGGAAATCTCCTGATAAGGGGCTTGCTTATAGGTGTGATCTGAATAGGGAAGGAAGGACACACCCGACAAGTGATCGAAATTATTCCAGCACCAAGATCCTACCTCTATCCATTCTTCCTCTTTGACAGATACAGTTACACTTGGCTTATGTTCACACCAAGCTTTGGCATATGTCTTCCATATTTCCAGTTGCTGTATAGCATTCAAATCGTTTCTAAATTTAGATTTAGGATCTGCCACAATGGGAAAAGAAAAGACTGTGGTATGCTCTGGATTCATTACGTCAGGCTCATTGGGAATACCATGTTCCTTCATGAAAATCGTAAGAGGATCTCTAACGTCTGCTCTGACAGTACGAATATAATAAGGAGCATGTCGTGTGTGTATACCACTGGCACTGTCCACTAACTGAGATACAGTGCCAGAAGGTTTGACACAGGTGATGGCAGTCGATGGATTTATACCGAGCTTCTCACTCCATTTCTTATTCGTAGATATAGCAGTATTACGTAGATAGCTCAAGGTATCTTCCAAGTATGGAATCTTTGCAGAATAGTTCAGACGTTGGAAGGAACTATTGAGCAGCTTGCAGTCCATGATCCCTGTCAGAGACACACCAAGTAGACGTTCCTCTTCTGTGTTATCTCTCCATCTCTTTCTCAGGTATCCAAAGTTAGTGAGAGTAGCTTGTATAGTGCCAAGCAATGTGGCTACTCTTACTTTACGTGCCAAGGTATTTTTATCATCAAATGGTCTGCACACAACCTCAGTCAGATTACAGAACTGGTTAGGTCGTAGTATTATTTCTGAGCATGGGTTGGTTCCAAAGTCTATGTCAGATATCCTACGTCCATTCTGTGCTGCCTTCTCTTGTGCAGACCTACGATTGAAGATACCACGTTCACCACTCTTGCTCTCATATAAAGACTGCCACTCGTTCATGAAGACACCAGTATCAGGGCGATCTGTATAGACGGCAGAGTTGTTAGCCAAAGCTCTCTCTGGATTTGTTACGTGCCATGCACCAGACTTGGCCGACCTCATACGATCATCTGATAGATTAGATAAAGATATGAGGGCTGATCTACGTACACCACCAACAACTACAACCTCTCCAATCTTACATACGATGTCATGGCATTCGATAGAGCTTAACTTCCTGCCTCTGCTCTCCTCAAACTTACGTATGGTAAAGTCAAACAAGTCAACCAATGGTTGTGGTCCACTGGCTCTACCACCAAAGGTTTTTAATCTTGATCCAGCAGGACGTATCTTACTAACGTCTATCTTTGGAATACGATTCGTGTACAGATAGGATACTAAATCCTTGAAGGCTCTTGCCCATCCTTCTTTTGAATCAGCTATACTTATTACGTCATCGGTTCTTTCAAATTCTATATTGGGTATGGTCGGTAGTTGATTAACATACTGTCTCTCCACAGAGAAGCCAACTCCTGTGCCATTCATTAGCACATAGAGGATCTCGTCAAAAGATTTAGGATTGTCCACAGGTATATACGAGCAGTTGTATCCAGCTATGTTCTCTCGTTCCAAGGCTGGTCCAGCAGTCATCAACGATCTCATGCTTGGCATTACCTCAAGAGATAAGATAGAGTTCGTGATCATATTCCAATCCTTGTGATCAAGCTGATCCTTAACACCAAGGTTATGTTCCACATGATTACGGAAGAAATCTATTAATCTGATTACAGTTTCATGCCATGTTTCTCTACGTCCCTCCTCTTCTATCCATCTTGAATAGCGAGAGAGATATATAAAAGATTGATACTCAGTCGGTAGGCTCATCCACGTTCTCCCCATATCTAAGTTCCAGTATCATTTGTGCATAGTGAATAATCTTCTTAATGTCCTTTGCCCCTTCACCTTTGGTGCGATGACGGGTTACATACTTTACTATATTTCCTTCAAAGAAGTCAAGTTCATTCGCATAAATATATTCAATTGGTTGAACTTCCAACTTCTTGTAATGATCTCCACCTACTTGATAGTCTCGTGTTGACATTTCATTCCTCTCCTTCATCCTTTGTAAGCCATTCAATAGCATTTTCTAAAAATTTAGGGTTGTCCTTTAGATGTCCTAATCCACTATTGCAGGTTGGACAAAGATATCCTCTGACCTTCCCGGTTGTATGACAGTGATCTACAGCCCATGCATTTCCATTTCTAATTTGTCCTTCTAATGTTGTTTCGCAAATAGGACACTTATAATTTTCATCTGGATGGCCCCAGTTTTTTCTGTGCCTTCTTCTTATTTGTTTACTTTTAGTTCTACATTCTTTACAAGTGTTTCGACGCTTGCGATAGCCAGCCTTGGAAGACTCAAAATCTTCGTCAGGTTTTTTCTTATTGCACTCTCTACATACTCTGTTATATGGATCTTCTGTAGTCTCTTCAATCACTTTACGAAATAAATTAAGTTGCATATCTATTTCCCCGATAGTATAGCATAGATTTGATATCTAAAGTTAGACTTCTTCTTTGAATTAATAACCTCATAAGCAAACCCTCTTACGACAGAAGGATCTATACCAGCATGATCACAGACAAATTCAAAGTTGTCGCACGTAACACCAACGCTACAAAAGAACCAAGCTTCAGCCCTGTCCTTGTTGATCTTAGTCAATCTTTGAACAGTCTTATCTTTGTTCTTCTTATGAAATTTATTTGATGCATCCAACAGGGCTTGCATAATTACGGCCAAGTACAATCGTCGCTCTGGTTCTTCATGGTCGAACTGAACTATAGGATCTACAAATATATCTGGATCATCGTCTTTCATTCTTCTTTCTTTTCTTAGCGAATTGACCAAGTTTATTTCTTGGTGCTTCAGATCGTTTCTTTCTTACTTCAGGATCTTCCCAGTGTTTCTTTAAATTTTCAGATTGTTTCTTTCTCCATTCAGGATCTTTATAATACTCTCTTTCACCCATTTTCTTTCTTGCTTCAGGATCTGATAAGTACTTCTTTGCCTTTTCAGATTGTTTCTTTCTTGCTTCAGGATCTTCCCATCGTTTCTTTTGTTTTTCAGATAGTTTCTTTCTCCATTCAGGATCTTCATAGCTCTCAACAGGCCGATAGAACTTACCACCTACTCGTGAGTTATAGTAGGCATGTTCATCTGAACCTTCCAGAGTAGAGGCAAGGACATTGTATTTCATCTGATAGTATAGTTCATAATATCTTAGACTACGTTTGTTCTTATACTCAGCTATGATCTCAAACTTGAAATGTTCCTTACCTATCTTTTCGATGTCCTCGTTCAACCACTTGGAGGAACCAGTGTAGACTTTCCAGTTAGATTCCTTATCTCCAAACTTAGCCTTAACTTTGTATTGTTTACATCCTATGTATGCCTTACCATTGTGAAGGTTGGTAATGATATAGACGAATCCAAACTTATCCAAGTCAGGAACAAATGCCTTACCACTACCAACCCGCAACCAATGGTGATCTACCAATCTTTAACCTCTGGTACATCTCTAGGTGTCCTCGACACATGCGTGAGATATCTGTATCCGTTTGCATAATCAAAGACACGTAGTCCTTGTCCACCATTCTTATCCTTCCAGCACTCCTTCTTATGAGCACAGTAGATACATGACGTACCTAGCCTGCGATTGCCAGAAGTACCATCAGCTACATCAGAGTAGCATCTGGCAGGTGGACTATCCTGTTTCATTACCTTCTTGAGATGCTTGATCCTATCATCAGCATTAATCATTTCCAAGGAATGAACAGGCAACAAACATATCTCACCAGTTTGCTTATTAATAACTAGGAATGCAGCTTCATCAAGATCATTCCCTTCTGCGTAAGCAGATATCTGAGCTATGTATCCAAATGGATCATCTCTTTGCAACCTACCTTTCTCAAATTTGTCAAAGCTCCTGCCTGATGCAGACTTACAATCAACTAGTACGCCATCAATAATACAATCCTGATGTCCTTTAACTCCTCCTACGGTAACTTCCTTTTGTGTATCCGTTACGCTATGTCCAGCTATACGAGATAAGACAATAAGAAGTTCTTCCAATATATATCCATATAGAAACTTGATACGTGTGGAAGCTGCAAGAGGTACTACCTCGTCTTGTGACAGGTGCTTGTCATACCACAGTTGTCTCTCTGGTCTACCTATGGCAGACAATCTAAGATTGCCATTAACACGAGGCTTCTCATTTAAAAATAGTTTTAAGTGCTCCTTTATGTTAGTTGCAAATTCATCGACATGATAATCTATTTCCCTCTCGTCCATATCCAATTGCTCAGGACCAAAGAGATCATAGATATCCTCCACTAATGTATATATATTTTTCATATAAAAATATGGGAGAGATGTCTGAACAATCAAACAGACATCTCTCCCTATGCTAAAGGAGATAGTTACGAAGCGAAGGGAATGTCTTCATCCCCTTCTTCACTGGAGAAACCACCGTCAACAACATCAAAAGCCTCATCAGCTTCTGTATTATAAGGAACAAGATCAGTCACCTGCACAGCACGTAGATCTGCACTCACTCCCTTGTTACCTTTAAACTCCCACTCATAGGTGGTGTAGTGTACATTAACAAGCGACCCATTCCCGATTAGGGTCTGTGTCATTGTACGCTTTTGACCATCAACAAGATCAGGAGCACGATTAAGAGATCCATCCTTCCGACGAACCTTACGTTTGATCGAAACAAAGTCACCACGATCATCACCTTTATTCTTAATAGAAAGCCCATCCTTCTTTAAAAGGTCAAGGGATTTCTTATCAAGGTTAGCAACATCAATAGACCATACACCATCAGAATCAAAGGTGGTGTTTGGATTAACAATAGCGGCCCAATAAGCGGTTCCAGAAATTACTGGCATAGTATATATTCTCCTATATATGTTTGGTTTATGAAACGAATTATCTCACAAACGGTTCAACATGTCAAGCATTAATTTGCAGATATTCTAATTAAACCGTATGTAGTACGTAAGTACTACCTACATACGGTTAATTAGTGTGTCGTAGCCCATGTCTCCCCGTCTTTCCATGTACTATCTAACGGACAATTGAATTTTAAGTTACGTTCTGTATCTTTAATTCCTTCCTTAGTTATGATTCCAAATTGTTGTATATCTTTCTTGGCTACTTCAAACTGGTACTCATCGTGTATTGATGCTACAAGTTTAGCATCTAATCCCTGTCGATTTATTCTTGTTATCATATTAATAAGCCAATCTTTACATACAGTTGCACCTGCTCCTTGTATTAAAGTATTAAGAGCTGAGTGAGGTGATCTTGTATGAAGGTATCTACCATCTATACCTTTGATCTTATGCCTCTGAGCAGCCTCCTGAACGTCATTACGGAGCTGTTTAAGGTCAGGCATGTTCGACAGGAACTTATCTATAAGCTCTTGTCCCTTCTTCCTGCTACCACCCACGATGTTCCCTATCTTCTCAGCACCTGCTCCATATAGGAAGGCATAGATAAATGTCTTGGCTTGATCTCTATCTGTTATACCTGCCATGTTCATGTTGGCTGTATGAACATCACCATTAAGGATCTCATTGGTATAGTCTTTGTTATCCATCAAATGTGCCAGACATCTTAGCTCAAGACCAGACGCATCTGTTCCAACAAGACGATGTGTATGTGGGTTACTGACTGTCCAGCAATCCCTACACTCTTTACCGAATGGACTGCGTACTGCTGGTATCTGAGCCATGTTAGGACCATAGTGTGCCATGCGTCCAGTAATAGTTCGCAGAGTAAGCACCCTTCCATGTACTCTGCCTGTGTCATCGTTGTAGTTATCTATCCATGATTGGACTTGAGCTATTCTCTTTTGCAATAGGAAGAAACGAGAGAACTTCTTGGCTTCTTCCATGTCAATCTTATTCAGTATCTCCTCACTTACAATTACATTGCCCTTATCAGTATGGTGCTTTGGTTTCCATCCCAATGCC
>VTLG01005131.1_pt1 | contig 15049 bp, 30 predicted proteins | sample 4694571 | NCBI WGS metagenome assembly VTLG01 (sample SAMN12604809, study PRJNA352737) | marine metagenome | biome: ENVO:00000447; feature: ENVO:00000209|ENVO:00000569|ENVO:01000036; material: ENVO:00002151; isolation source: viral sequences binned using virsorter ...
ACAAACAAAAGATATAAGACTCTTTAAGACTGCAAAAAACAAACTGATAACACCAAAAGAATCTAGTCTTAAAAGAAGAAGAAAGAAAACTAAAAAGAATATAATTTTGGGATTTGTACAGCCAAAACCAAAACGTGGCGAGAGTATTTTCTAATGGTAGAAATAGATACAGATGCTCTAGTAGGTGTTGCACTTTTTATGGTAACAGGTTTCTTATGCTGCTTTATGCTGCATAAACTAGAGACTATACTTGATGCAATCCCAGATGAAGTAGAGCAAAAGGAAGAAAGCTAGGGTTTTTTTTATCACATGTAGGAGGCTTACCTTTCTTTATAGTGATGGTTGCAATTTCATTATTCCACCTATGCCTTACTATTATTTGACTCGGTACATTCGATATTATCTCCAGGTGTGGATATACAGTCTTTGCATATTTCATTCTCTCTAATGCTGCATCAAGAATGTCGGTAGCCCAAACAGTAAAGCTATAAGGAATGTCTGTCTTGTCAAACTTTGCTCTAATCAATTTGTAATCGTCTTGAGGCAGACTCAATGACGTATAGCCAGATCTTCCCATTGTACCGAGTATTATTTTGTCAACTATATTAAAGTTGATACGGTATCTTACCGTATAGAATTTTTTATATAGTGATTTATCATGTATGGAATAATGACAACAAGGAATATATCTGATTTCTATTCCCAGAGTGATTCGGTATCACTCAAGGAGATAGACGGTCAGAAGTTCACAATAGTCGCAGTCGAACAATCAAACTATGACGAAACGTTAGGTGTGAAATTGACGACAAAAGAATCTTTCCAGGTCAAGGGAAAAAGCGAAACTCTGGATGGAATAAACAAATTCCATACAACACGCAAGGCAATAGTAAATCTGCTATTATCTGATGGTGTACGAGACTCTCTCTTAAAGGGCGAGGAGATTGGTCAAGTAAAAGTGATTTTGCAAAAATCCCAGACGAAAGGTGGAAAAGATTACTACACATTGGTTGAGGCATAATAATGCCCCACTTCCTTTTTTTTTATACTCATGCGAGAAATCTTACCTGGAATTTTCAACAGAATTACATGTCAGATACCAAACCAAAAGGGGAGGGTTATCTCGCATGAGCTTTCGATATACGTATGAGGGAGAGCTTTATGCAAAAAGGACTCTGGCATATCAGATGGCAGAGAGAGAAAAGAAAGGAACAAAAAAACTCGACACGCAGAAAAAATATGATGGGATGGTCTTTCATCAATGAACGTGCAAGACGGACTTAATGATATAAAGGATAAAATTGTGAAGTTGTTCGACAGACTTGACAGAATGGCTCAAGAGCAATGGGCCATAAAAGAAAGATTAGCCTCATTGGAAAAAAATTCTGAGATAGAACAGCTAAAAAGTAGAATTGCTGCATTGGAAAAGGAGAAATGGAATCATGTCTAATATGCAGCAGACTTCATTAGATGCTTATGAGTCAATCAGGGGTACATTAAACCCATCACAGCAGATGGTATTTCATCAGTTGGAGGTTAGTGGTTGTTGCTCTAATGAAAAATTGTCTGATTTGTTAAGTTTACCAATTAATAAGATTACACCAAGAATCCTGGAATTAAGGAAAAAAGGCTTGGTAAAAAAGATGTATTTAGAAAAAAGTAAGTCAGGTCGAGATGCTAATGTATGGGGGATAGTTCATGCCTAAAGAGGGTTATTCCAGTATTACAGTTCCTATAAAGACCAAGAAAAAACTGGAGAAACTGGCTAAAGGTTGGAATAGATCCCCAGCCCAGCAGATTACATCATGGTGTGATGATTATGCCTAGTTATAACCATAAGAAAGTCCAGTCATGGTATGAGGGTTTTCCCATGCTAGACATAGAGGAATATGATAAGGAAAGATATATGAATAAACAATTCTCAAAGTCAGGCACAATAGATGAGAGCCTAGTGGATGAATAAGATGGATTGGACAGAATTTAGACCAAAAGACACACGAAAAAAGCGTGGAACACTAACATTCGACAAACAAGTGCAGACATTATACAATATTATCGAAGAATATCATAATCTTGGCTTTGGAATAAATACGCATCAGCTTTTGGATGAATTTTCTGGACTTACAGGGCTTGGGCCATCTACATACGAACGATTACGCCCTGTTCTACTTGAAAAACATCCAGATGTCATATATGATAAACCAAAAAAACTGTATAAACTTCGCAAAACGGACAAAAATCAAGAAAAAAATATATCTCTCAAGTTAAGGAGGGATGGACTTGAGTAATAATAATAATAATAATAAAAATATAATAAAAAATTTTTTATTTAATAACATGAGATATATATTTTTTTTAGAGGGGCGATATAATGGCAAGATGTAGAATATGTGGGCTAGTCATAAAGTCGAAAATGCCTAACAAGTTCTCAGATGTTTGGTGGTCATTCCTAAGAAATATTGATGATAGATTATGCAGACAATGTACCTGGCTGGTAGAGAGAGACAGAAATAATCTTTATTCCTTAATAAAGAGAGATGGAGATTATGTATGAAAGCATTTTCTTTATTTTCAGGCGTGGGGGGATTCGACTTGGCCCTCAAAAGAAACGGACTGGAAATAGTGGGGGCATGCGAGATTGATAGATACGCTAGACAAGTATATGGAAAACACTTTCCAGAAGTCAAAATCTATGAAAACGCAACAACAATCGAGCCAAAAGACATCCCTGACCATGACATCTTCTGTGCTGGATTCCCATGTCAGGCTTTTTCAATCGCTGGACAAAGACGAGGTTTTAACGACACAAGAGGCACACTCTTTTTTGAAATCGAGAGGATTGTTAAAGAAAAACTCCCATCTATTTTACTCCTTGAAAACGTGCTTGGGTTATTATCTCACGAAAAAGGGAGGACATTCGCAACAATCCTTGACACGCTGGATGCGTTGGGGTATGATGTCGAATGGCAAGTCCTTAACAGCAAATATTTCGTTCCACAAAACCGAGAACGTGTGTTCATTGTCGGACATCTTGGAGGAAAACGTGCCAGAAAAATATTTCCTATCGGAGGAGATGACCAAGAAACTATTGGACCACAGATCGAAATGATAAAAAATTCCCCTGATGATTCTTATAGATTATACTCTACTGACGGTATATCTCGTACTCTACGAGCAAACTCAGGGGGTATGGGATCAAAGACAGGTCTTTATGCTGAGAAAAAAATTAAAAAGATAGGTGGCTATTCACAATGCAACTCAGTCTATGATACAGAAGATGCAGTTTTTTCAGCTTTGAATAGTGGCACTCATGGATATGCTACTGGAAACGTCATGGTTTACACATCACAAGTAAATCATAATATGAAACAAGAAATACAGAAAAGAGATAATACCTGGACACTCGGCACAACATCACAAAGAGATTTTGGATTATTGGATGGTCAAAGAGTAAGAAGATTAACACCTTTAGAATGTGAAAGATTGCAGGGATTCCCAGATAATTGGACTGAGGGCCACTCGGATTCACAACGCTATAAAATGATGGGAAATGCTGTAACCGTTCCAGTTGTAGAATATTTGGTTAGGGAGCTGTTGAGATGAATCTCCCAAACAAAAAATATTCAATCATTTATGCTGATCCAGCTTGGGAATATTCTAATTCTGGATCAACTAAAAATTCTAGAGGTAATGCAAAACAATTTTACACGACCATGCCAATAGAAGAAATAAGAAATTTACCAGTAAATGAAATTGCAGAAGAAAATTGTTTTCTATTTTTATGGACAACTTATCCACAAATTCAAAACGGACTGGATGCATTAAGATCATGGGATTTTGAATACAAAACAGTTGCATTTACTTGGATAAAAAAAACAATAACTGGAAAAGATTTTGTTGGCATGGGATTTTACACAAGAGCTAATCCAGAAATTTGTCTTTTGGGATTAAAAGGAAAACCAAAACCTATTGATCATACAGTTAGAAATTTAGTCTATTCACAAATTCAAGAACATTCAAAAAAACCTGATATTGTTAGAGATAAGATAGTACAGCTTTGTGGCGACTTGCCTAGAATTGAATTATTCGCAAGAACAAAAATACATGGCTGGGATGTATGGGGTAATGATCCAAAACTAGAGTCAAAACCATTGGAGAATTTTGCATGAACACCAAAGAAATTAAGGAGCAACTGGCATCAGAATTTTTCGGGAATAGGTGTGCAGTATGCCATAAACCATACAAACCAAACGAAAAATGGGTAATCCATCATTTATGGTATGAGGATTATCAGAAAAAATATAATGATTTTACTACCCAAGATGCATATCATCAGGACTTGCAAAAACAGGTTAGGAGAAATCCCAAACAGTTCGTATTAATTCATAACTCACATCATGCTTTTATCCACAAACTCGCCCATTGGAAAAAGGAGAATCGAGCCAGGATTTTAGACATTGTTGGGAGAATGGATAGATGATAGACATCATTATGATAATTGCACTCGCATTATTGCCAGGCATGATGGATTATGAAATATCCGAGATAGAGAAAGAGATAGAACAGATAAAAAAATTCTTGGACAGATTGGAGCCAGACTTTCTGGCAGTAGAAAAAGAAAAAGAGGAGCATGAGTCGGTAGTGAGCAATACCTATGCTGCATATATGACTCTGAAAGAAAAACTAGATGATATGGAGACAGATGATCCAGATTATGATGTCATGCGAGATGAATACGAAATAGCTAGGTCTGCATGGCTAGGGGCCACAGCAAAAGAGGAGACTCTGCGATTTATTTATGATGAATTGAGGGAAAACTATGACAGGCAGAAACTAAAACTGGAATTGGCAGAGAAAAAACTAGAGAATGTACTAAAGTCAAAGACAAATACCAAGAAAAATGATAGAATCGGCATCAGATTATCCTCAGTATGTGAGACTCTGATCGAGAATGACTCTAATGTAAGAAAAATAGGCTATGCAGATTGGTCTGGATGGGTTTACAAGACAGAGGAAGTGCAGATATGCCCCACATACGCCCAATTAGCTGCAACATATGATAATACCAATCCTCATATCTCTGGCAAGTTCATACCTGGAGAATTTGATGTATATCGTGAAGATCCCAAGAAAAATCATTGGAAATATTATGATCAGACAAAGAATGGCAATCCAGCCTTTGGCTTGGTTATTATGGTAGATCCAGATGCAGAATGGGAGAAAAGATCAACAATAATAGAAATATCAAGCAGGGCTTTCAAGACGGTAAATGTGTGGGGAGGTCAATCCAAACAATCCTCATATCAAAACAATACGATTACCACATACTCTGGACTTTTTATCTCTCCAAAATGTGATCTGATTATGACCAGCCCAGACATGCAGATGATAACGGATGCCCTGAATTTTGCTTACTCTGGATGCTCAGAATCTTTTGAAGTAAATCCAAATGTAACGAGATTGGAATCTACACCAATAGTTATATCGGATTTTTCATACTACAAATATGTTGAATGGCTCGAAAAAGCCCTCGAAAATTATAAGGGGTACATGATAGGAAAATGAATCCCAAAAAATATGAAAGGCGAATAGCCAGAAAAGAGCAGCGTAGGGCTGAGGCAGATGATAAGCGTAGGGAAAAATCAGTAAAAAAGCCAGGTAAATATGCCAATAAATCATTACCCATGAGGATATTTCACAAATACACAGGCATTATAGTAATATCATGCCTGATTGTTGGGGGCTATATTGCGTTCACAATGTATGATGAGGAAAAGGTGTTTTTCGAGAATTTCTCATGTTATGATATGGTACTGTATTCGGAGATGAGTCTAGATAATTTGACAGAGGATGAGCTGGTCAGATGGAACGAGCTTCTAGTCGAATGTGAAGTGTTTTTATCCAATCCGTAAGTCTTTTTAACGAGTATGTACCGAGTGAAAATATGTATGCAGACCAATGGGATGCAAAACCCCAGACCAAAAAACCTATCAAAAATCTCTTAATTTTTGGTGTTGCTGCCATAGCCACAGGCATCTGTATTGGTTTGTATTCTATTCCAGCTTTCGCATCAGGGGGATGTATCTAATGCCAGGTAAATTAGCTCGTGGAGCCAGATGCCCTGTGTGTGGTAAGAGACATTCAGGTGGATGCAGAAAAAAACACTAGAGGACTTCTTTAACACGTTCTGATCCTACTTTAAGATAATAATCAACAGTCATTCCAGATGTTTTATGCCTAAGATGTTTCTGCACTATTGGAATATCTTTGGCTGCATTACCAAATCTACCATCTAGCATATCCTTTCCAACACTCTTTCTAAAGCCATGACCGACTGTTTTTTCATGGGATTTCTCTTGTGATGTAGTCCATGCTGGAACATCACACATTTTTCCAAGTCTTTTTAGCCAGAAATAGAATGTTATGTATGTAAGTTTTGGCAGTAGTCTTTCTCCAGGATTTACAACATATTTTTTCGTATTGAGCCATAGTTGGAGCTCGTCTATAAAGCTGGTAGGGATTACTGCATAGTCCTCACTTGTGGTCTTTGTCTGCCCCAGATAGATTTCACGATTTTCCAAGTCTATATCCTCCTTTTTGAGCCTGATACCCTCCATTGGTCTTAATGCACAGTTGTATAATATCTTGAATAGCATCTCGACATCCCAATCTTTCCATTTTCTTATCTTGAGCTCGGGAATTGTATTTATTATAGTCTCGAATGTTTCTGGACTGATATAATTAGCCTTATCTTTCATATTACTCGGTACATGGATTTCTATTTAAGATTATTTAGCCCTAACAATCTTAGGGCGGTACCCTAACAATCTTAGGGCGAGTTTATTAAGATGTTTTCCATCCAAGATTATAATACTTTTATAATTGTACATAATTTATCATGTATGGCTAAGAAGAAAAGAAAAGCACACAACAGAGGTCATGTTCATGTTGATGCACATTATAGAAAAAAACCTGGAGCCTAGACTTTGCCTATTCGTCATGTAAAAGGATCGAGTAGAGGCTCTTACAAAAGAAATATTCCTAGAGACTATAAGACAAAAAAGAAAAAAAAGAAATAGTTAGTCCTCTAATGGACTAATTGTTTCATGATAAAGACAATTTCTACAAGTGAGTTCTATTGGATCTTTCCAGGAGCCATATTCCTCAAAAGCATCAAGACATAGATCCTTACTTTTACAATTCACACATTCAAAGTATTTCATTATACACCTCCCCTCAATTTATTCATAATACGTTGAGCCAAAGTCTTTTTTTTCATGCCATTCATTCTTTGATAATATCTTATTGTTTTCATATCTTCTTCTAGTGTTTTTTTCTCCCTATCCAGTCGTCTTGCCTCTGCACGTTCTCGTTCCTTGATAGCCCTTATTTCCTCTGCTCTTTCGTGTATGACTTGAGGATCAGTAGGAAATTTCATTTTTCTCTGCTTTTTTAATTCCATTTTTCTTGGTATGCCTCTTATTTTTTTGGCTAAAATTACAAAGTCGTCTATGACTTCTTCCAGGCTTTTTTCATTTTTTCTTTTTGGCAATATTATCACAGTATTCCTCAAACTCTTTTGCTTTTTTTTCCCATTCTTTCATTTCGATTCCTCTCTAATTTTAGAGATAATATCATCAAACCTATCACTAAGTCCGTCTGAATATGGCAACTTCGATCGATAATACAATATTTTTAGTTCCATTTCTAATCTTTTCAACCGATTGGATTCTGCAAGTTCGTTGGCGATAATTAACATTGCAATGACTTCTCTTGTATCATGTGTTTCATCAATATGATATTTATCAGTCATTTTGGAACGACCTCTAGAAACTTATGGTTTTGACCATCCCAAGTTTTACCATAAGCCATCATCCAATCTGTTAAGATTTTTCGGGCTTCTGATTTTGAAATACCAAACTCGTCTGAAACGTACTCTGATGCTCCAAACATGTTTACCACTCCCGACTCCCTAAGATTGTCGAGGAAGATAAAATAATCCATTTGGTCTTCCTGCTTTTTGGCTTCTTCCATAGTTGTCATTTCTTCCTTACCTTACTAGACTCATGTTCCACGAAACAATGCAGCCTAATAGCGTGTAGGCTGCAAAGTCCAAAAGTAAAACCACAAATTTTACAATAATATTGGGATATTCTTTCAGATGTTTTATTACTTAGGAACAATACATCTGTATGTTTATGTTCATGAAAAAACCTATTGACTTCTGCTCTATCTGATATTCTTGCGTTCTTTTTAAGTCGCTCTGGAATAGTTTTTTCAGTATAGTAACCATACCATTTTTCCTTTGATGCTTCGTTTTGCGTGGAAAGCTCGCCAGTTCTTTGTTTGTGTTTCATAATATACCTTATGCATACATGGGTTATTTATGTGTTATGCAATATGCATACGTTTAAATACAGTATATATGTTAATAGCATACATGGTAAAAGAAATTTACTTTATGAAACGAATAACCAAGATGGGAGACCGATATATCGTGAATATTCCTATGGAATATGTACAAATTCTAAAGAAGAATGGTATGCTGGGCGACCAGGCAGTAAAAATAACGTTTGAACGTTCCTAATTTGCACAAAATTATCATAGTGCAATAGCCTAAGATGGTTTTTGTTTCTTATGCAGCAATAAAAAACAAAAAAAAATATGGTCCACAAAATAAAACAAAAAAAATTAAAGTCCACAAAATAAAAAATTCAAAAAAAAAAATAAGGATCTTAAAATTATCTAGTTTTCGACTCTAGGGGCCAAATAAAAACAAATCTTAGGCATGTTTTCGATTGGTTGATAAACAGATAATTTTAATGGTTTTTCATTAGAATATGCTATTTCAATTTCTAGGTTTTTTGTCAATTTATTCGAGTTTAAAACCTGGATAAATGGAAAAATATATTCCAAGCTGTATGTTGCTGCATTTTCTAAATCATTAGATGAAATACGATCGGCAATTAATAATTTTTCAGTATTCGAAAAATCGTTAATGCATTTTATTTTTAATCCATTTATTCCAGTTAGAAAAGTCATATAATCATATTTTTGATTTTTATATAGTGTTTTTATGACTTTATAAAATTCTTTTATCTGCATTCTAAAAATTGCATCATAAGGAATTTTGGGCAATGGTGTATTTTGATCGCTTGATTCAATCTGCATTAATTCGTGTTTTTCATATGAATTTTCCAGGATTAATTTATCTGAAATTTCCAGGCTTATATCATCTGCATTAAATGACTTTATGATATTTTCTAAATCATCAGTCCTAAAAGCAAATTTAGACACTAAAGCATATTGAAAACTAACATCTAATAATGAAATATGTGAGGGATCCATGCATCTAAATGATAAATTATTGTTATCATCTGGTTTTATTGTTATGTCCTCAACTAATAAGCCAGGTAATCGGGCCATTAATTCTAGTTCATCCTTAGAAAATATTAGCTTCTCTGTCTGTATATGTTCACTCAATTTTTTTAACACCTCCTGCCTATTTGTCGATCTGGCGTAGATCGTTTAATCAAATTATCATAAAAAATCTTTTGTGCGTTTTGGTCATAATTTCCCAAATATAAAAAATATGCATATTCATAAAGATCAAAAATTAAAATATCATCTACTTTATCATAAATTAGATGATCTTGAAATTCTAAATCATATTTGCTTAAAATTTTAATCGCCTCATATTCTGAATTTAAGATCGCCTGATCAAATTCTTTTTTATATTTTTTAAATTCCATTAATTTCAATTTTTGATCTCCATTTTTCCAGGCGTGTTAAATTATGTTTTCCATGTATCATAATGATCATTTTTTCGTTTTTTTCTTCAAAACATGAAAAGCAATTATTTTCAAAACAGCTTAAGCCATTTACTGAGGCAGCACAATTTGATTTTTTTGGATCTGCTGTTGATGTTTCTCTTTTAATTCCTGGTGTATTTTTAATAAAATCCTTGATAAATGGGTGAATATCTATTTTTTTTAATTTGTTATCATTATTCACGAATAAAGGATCGGAGAAAATTATTATTAGATTATATGGTATTTCGTTTTTTTCCTCTTTAATGTATTGATATAATACCTCAAAATTTCTAGTGAATACACAAAATTGATTATGTGTATTTTTTAGGCATAGTTTGAATAGATTACCTATTTCCTTTAATCCCTTTTTTGATACGTGATCGAAATCTCCACTAGAAAAGAATCTTATCCTTTGGGCATTAAGCCTTTTTAATTCCCTACTGCATATTTGCACAAAATTATCAGAGTGCATGAACTGGTCATTAGATTTGAGTTTTCTTTTATAACCTGGATTTATGTTATTTTGTGGGTTATTTTTAGCATAGCAAACTTTTGAGTTATAATAATCACAATGATCTTGGCAATCTGTTAAACTCTTATCGAATGATAATCCAACTTTATCATTAAATGAAAATATTTTAGAATTAATCATAATCCAGGATTCTCCATATGAGCCTCCTTGATTTTATTTCTGCATTGTTCTGAGCAAAAACAAAATAATGAATGTGGGTTTTGGTTTGTACCTATTAGATAATAGACTATTTCGTGGATTTGTTTTTCACACTCATGGCAAAAAAAGGATGTTTGGCTCATTGTTGAGCCTCATTTTTGGACTTTACCAAAATATCTAATAATTCTAGATACTCTTCAGATTTCATTCGTTGCTCCTGAGCATTCTGTTTAATCTGATCTGTAATACACCGCAATCTCTTGCGACACTATCAATAATGGCTAATTCATTCAACATACCTTTTATTGTATTTGGACTTATGGTTCTATCAGAATTTCCTCTATGTTTCCATAGTGTTTTAATATTTGATTCAATTTTTACCGTATCAAATTCTGTTAATTTATCCATTGCATAGATATAATTTTGAACTTCCTCTTGTGTCTCATCTAATAATTCTTGATACTCTGTATTTTCCATATATGCTTCAGGTATATGCCCACATATTAAGGTATGTTTTAGGCATATTACACCAAATTATTTATAAAAATTATTGTGGACTTTAACAAAAACCCGATTTTTTTAATTTGGTCATGGATTAATAAAAAAACCTGGATGCATCTATTATCTGAATATGGGGCCAATTTTTCCAAGTTTTCATAATGGACTGGATTAAATTCAAAATGTCTATTAAATTTTATAGGTATATAGTTTAATTGAATGATTTTAGGCACAAAAACCAACTAGTTCAAATCTGACTAAATTACTAATTTATGTTATTTTCAGTAACAATAGAAATCATTATTATATAGCAGTCAACAAACTGTATGAGGCAAATATGTACAATTCTAAAGAATTATCAAGTTCAGTTGTGCAGAATAAAAAAAATTTTTTTTGTACAAAATTTTTTGAAATCCTGGAGAAAGACTGATGCCACAAGCTAGACTGCCTGATATTAACACTAGCATGATAAAGTTTAGGAACGAAGTGCTAGGGGCTATAAAAAATAGGGATTGGACTCTAATGCATGGCTGTTTAGATGCATATAACGGAGAATTGCCAGAAGAATACCAGGTAAAAATCTCTACAATAGAATATAGGAAGATAGCCAAAGTGGATATAACTTATTGCTGTAATGTTTGTGCAAAAGAAACCGATAAAGATTTGGTAGAAGTGTTTGAGCTAACGCCTAATGCAGTTCAGGTATTACTAACATCAAAGACTGCATCACATAAGACATGGCAATGCCCTAGCTGTAATCAGAATAACAGACTGTTGGAAACAGTAGTCAATGAAACAAAACTGGAGGAGCCGAGTTTTCTTGGTGTTGTAGAAAAGCCTCCAAATAAGAAACTCGGACTGATGGACCATAATACATTCGAGCAAAAAACAAAGTCATGGGGATTGGGCTATCTATCAGAAATAGAGCATAAGGCTGCACAGTTCAGGGATGATAACTGGCATAGGGGAGATGAGGAAACTGATCTGGGTATAGACGGAGGAGAGGAAGAAGATTGACATTAAAGCAGAAAGTCAAGACCATAAAACCAGCCAATCTAAAGGAGAAAAATCTGCCAAAAATGATAAAGTGGAAAGGCGTGAGCATGGTACGTAATCATTCCTTTAAGGCTACGATAAAAGAGATAGTGCGTTTTTCTAAGGAAATAGACGTATGCAGAGTAGGGCTAGTAGGAGACATGCACTCTGGGAAATCAACTCTTAGCCAGGCGATTGCACATGCCATACATACAGAGGCTACAATTCCCTATGTAGTCAAGATACTATACAAGGAGGATTTACTGAATTTTCAAGAAACCCTCAAAGGTCTGGAGGGCGTGAATTATATCCTAATCTTTGATGATGTATCTTTCTTGGGAGCTCAGGCAAATAAGAAACAAATCGAGATGGTAAAACAGGCAGTAACCACTATTCGACATATTGAGGGTGGGAAAGATGTTAAGATTATAGTTATGATGAATTATCACTATTCGTTTGGATTGGACAAATATCTAAGAACAGCCGATTTCAAATACATTACAACTGTCAGCTCATCTGAAACAGAAAACATGGAAAAAATGTTTGGTACAAAGAATAAGAAAAAAATAACCGAGTTTAAGAAATTTAGGCAACAGGCAGTTACGTCTGAGGATAATAAGGGTAAAGGTTATTGGGTTATGGGTGTAGGCAAAAATCAGAAGATAAAATATCTTTATCGTGATCCATTTATTCCAGTATTATTTTGGAACGAGCAGAGCCTCAGATTTATCGTAAGCCCAACAAGGCAGTTTATTGATCCTCTATGTTCTCAATGTTCTGAGGGGGAGGGTACAAAAGAATCCGAGATTAATGTAGATCAGTTCTATTCTGAAATGCAGCAGAAGTTTGGTGTAGGACAAGCTAAAGCTGCTGTTAAACTGGCATTGGCATTAGACGGTAAAATCACATATCCTCGAGGCGTTGTTCAGGGTGTCAGATATATCAATAAATGCAGAATGAAAAAACTGATAACTTTGGAACAACTGGCAATGGCATTGAATTTGGATATTACAAAGACCAAGCTCAGAAAAAAAATGGATGGGGTTATGGCTGATTAGCACAAATTATTCTGAAAGAGACTGGAAAAAATTTAGCGTATGCATGATTGTCTTTGCTGCATTATTTGTGGCCCCTAGCGTAGTATTTGCACAGGTTATTCTAGTGCCTGGATTTGCAGCATGGCTGAGCTTGTTCACACTTTTTGATAATATAGTATTGAATCCATCTATGGCGAGTGAGGACTATGCCTATAACTTGGTAGGGCTGCTCAATGTTACTGGAGCTCCACTAATACTGATGTATCTTTTTTGGAGAGTTCTGAAAATATCATACAAAAATTCTGTATGGTTGTGCAGAAAACTCAAGCTTAATCCAGCAATGAATTTGGTATTTTTTAATAATGGGAAAAAGTTTTACGAGCTAAAGATGTAGGCTCTCTTACAAACAGGCATTTTAGACATAGGAAGTATAGGTACACTTGTTCTTTTTTACAGTTTACGCATTTTATTCTAATCAGCCTCTACGTCAGATTCCTTATCCTTACCCATTAGAGCATCAATCATTGATCTTCTTTTTTCTCCTTTTACCTGGTAGGATCTCTCTATCTTATTTCTGGCTACTTTATCAATTAGTGTGGACTGGCTGGAGCCATTCTCTCTTAATGACTCGGCTGATTTAGAATCCATACTGTACATATATGCCTGGACTATCTGTTTAATCTGATCTGCAAACTCTTTGGCTCTCTCTCTTGACATAAAATTAAAACATTGGTATGACAGATTTGCTAGGTTTTCCAGCTCAAAAACAAAACGAGCTAGATTAGGACTGGCAACAACAAGCGTTTTGTACCACATAGATTTTGGATCTATTACCAAAGATTTCTGGGTAGTACCATCTTCGAGTGGTGTTTCTTCTACTCTTTGTACTGCCTGAACGACAATATCTATCAGGTCTTTATGTTCTGGCTCTGCCTGTGGTATTCCCATGATTATATGGGTTAAGATAATATTTATAAGAATTTTGTATTGTACCGAGTAGTGTGGGTAAAAAGTATTCTAAGAAATATTATCGTAAAAAAGCAAAGGAGAATTATCGGAGAAATAAAAAACTAAGTAAGGAATATCGAGAAAATCATACATTAGGCACGTTTTCTGCGTTTAAACGATCCAAGAAAAAGTCTTTTAATGGTTTGTTATAATCGCATAATAGAGATTCAGATTCGCCCCTGAGCCTCTCGCCATGTTCAAACGAGCATGGCGTTATACTTTTATACAATTCCCGTACCGAGTAGTTAATGGGCGTTCTACATGGGCGAGATTTACTCTCAGCAAAATGGATAACAGCTATAATATCTGATGCATCAAACAGAGTGCATTTTGTTCCCATGAAACATGTTTTAGGGGATTACTTTCTTACGGACATAGACGGACAGACTTATGCTTTCAAAATAGACGGTACTAGGATTTTACAATATAGGGAGAGTATGGTCAAGACATTCAGAATATTACTATATGACATATCTCATTATTTGCCTATTTCAAAAGACTTAAAGGAATTAGAAATAGTCCTATCAGTCAACAAATTACCTAAAGTAGATGGTATGTTATCTAACATATTTCGTATCTTAGGCTCTAGGGAAAAAGAAATTTTTGAGCCTCATACACTATCGGATTTGGTGGCCCAAATAGTAGATTATGAAACCAAATCAAAGGTCGCTAGTGCAATACCAAGAGAGCAAAGCCAATACTCAAAGGAGGCAATGAATATGATAAACTATCTTGATAGGCTGAATGTTGATCGTATAATTACACCACTAAAGAAAGTCTCAGAATTTATCCAGGAAGATTTGAAATCTACCGATCCAAAATTCATGGGTACGGTTGTCAGCTCATATCAGCGTACAGATTTGGAACATAAGAAAGTTACAAACACACCTATCCAAGCTAAACATGCATGGATGAAATTTGCACTAATATTCATGGGAATAGGCATGGCATTATTCATAGGCTGGTTTGTCTATGATAGTGGTATGCTCGAT
>VTLG01008229.1_pt1 | contig 15046 bp, 22 predicted proteins | sample 4694571 | NCBI WGS metagenome assembly VTLG01 (sample SAMN12604809, study PRJNA352737) | marine metagenome | biome: ENVO:00000447; feature: ENVO:00000209|ENVO:00000569|ENVO:01000036; material: ENVO:00002151; isolation source: viral sequences binned using virsorter ...
TGACCTGATAGGTCAGAGTGGTAGTTGAGGGAACAGTAATATTAAATGACCCATTAAACTGAGTAGGGCCACCCCCACTAACATTAATAGCATCGCCTGCTGAGTATCCATGTGCAGTGCTAAATGTAATGGTTGCTGTCTTATTATCCGCTGTTAGTGTGCCAGTCTTAGTGGCTTCACCTAACACAGTGGTAGACGATCCGTTGGTTGCATAACCTTCAACCTGTGGATATCGAACTCGTCTCGTAAATTCGTTTAGAGCATCATTTATATATGTGTTGAGTTCACCGTCTGTCCAGTGTTTATTTGCAGAATCCTGTAAGGCTGTTTCGACACGCTCTCGTATCTGCTTTCGGTTCATTATTGGTCAAGGTCAATCACCTCATGACGCTCAATTGCACCTTCTATATCTTCCTTCGTTATTGGTTCAGATGTCTCATCAAATTCAACACCAGCCTTCTTCCCTGTTTTAGGGTACTTCTTGACTGTAAAGTTAAATCGCCTATTAGTTCTTGCTGTGAGACCTTGTGACAAATCCTTCTGGAAGTAATCGGTGGTAATAGCATCATTCAGTATGTTCATATGTTGAAGAGGTACAATTCTGTCTGTTCCCCTTGGTATAACTATTGTCCAATCTCCATGTGTCACAGGTACTGGCCCCATTTCAGTATTATCCTTACCGTAGTCAATATTAATAACAGCGTGACCTTCAGGGACTTCATCGCCCTTCTTCCACTCTGCCGCCATCTTCATACCGTTAGGTAATACCACAAAGCGTCCGTCTCCTGCTGGAGCGTATCCGCTATCCCTCTTCTGTTTAGGTAAATTCTCTGTTGGTAGTAAACCGCCTGCTATGGACATATTTCTCCTTTATTATTATTAATCATCAGTGGGTGACCTCCGGGGCCGAAAGTTTCCCTTCAGCAAGAGTCCGCCACCCACTTCTGAATTATGCTATTAGGCTAAGTCTGCCTGAGTCCAAACTATATTTGGATCAAAGCAATACTCTACCCACCAGTGTAAACATCCAGTTGATTGAGTTGCTCCAGTTGTTATGTAACCAATAACTGGTACAACCTTTTCACCTGAGTCTGACCAAGAGGCCGTTGAACTTGGTGCATAGGTGTATGCCGCACTACTTGTTACTGTAGGAGGCTTACCCATTAATTCAACTCCTGCTGTTACAGCGGCATCTACCGGGCCACGCTCTGGGCCTGTATAACCAACTGTTTCAAGAGTTACTGCCTTTGCATATGCATCAACATCTGCTGTTGCCGCAATATGAGTCATGCCAGTATCTGTTTGAGCAGTGCCAGCATCGTGACCAATTGTAATGGTGTTAGTACCAGTAGAACTTCCGCATACAATATTTACATTTATTCCAAAACCACAAATTCTTGCGTGTTCTGGAACAAAAATAACACGCTTATAAGTTGCGGCGGCCCAAGTTAGGCCGTCTGCAAAATTGACAAAGTCAATCTTACTCATCTGCTTGGCACTCGTTATTTTAGTTTTTAAAGAATCCATATATTCCTTATTTGATTGAGTGTGAAGCCCCTCCCATTAGAAGGGGCTATTTATGTTATGAAAGTTTAGTACAGGCTACTTCCAGTCTGTACATCCACAAGTCTTGGAGGATGACACAGGAATAGAAAGTATCCCACGCAACCGTACCACGCTGTCCTAGTGGATCACCGGGGCCGGGTTTAGGCATAACAACCTTAGAGCGGAGTGAATCCATTCCACCTAATGTTGCACAGCCAATTGCGTCCTCTGCGAAAATAAGCACAGGATATACATCAGCATTTGATCCACCTGTGGACACACAGTTTGCCACACCATTGGTGTCGCCTGCATCCTTGAATGGAGTTGCTTGAGTTGTAGTAATGAAGCGTACACCTTCTACACCACCAATCTCACCCTCAATTGCATCGCCTTGAGAAGAGTAGTTCTCAACGGATACAAATCCGGGGAGTGCCTGAATGTCCTGACGGAGGTCAGGATGGCAAATCGCAACATACGATTCACGGATTGGCTCTGTAGCAACACCAACTGATGCCTTTAACTTAGCTTTAAGTTTTCCTGCATCGTTGTTTTCAAGTGCACGGATTGCTGTTTGAATAGCACCCAAGGTTGGTGTATTAGCACCGGGGGCACCTAATGATGGTGCTTTGTTACCGATGTGAAAATCAACATCAGAACGTGCAGATGCGGAAGTTCCTACATACTTAACCTGTGTACCAGCACGAAAGACTTTATAGCTGAGAAAGTCAATAGTCTCACCAGCTTGAGTTGCCTGTCTTTCGGATATAATTTTTAACACCGGGTCTGCCGCCGCCGCAAGCTGTACATCAGTGGTGTTCACGTATGAGCCGTATTGCTTCAACGTGTGCATCAAAGTTGTATGCTCAAGACTTGAGAAGTCCGGGGTTACACCTTCAGCAATCGGAGTGTCCACGATTGGGAACCTCTCATATCTGCGGTGTCTAATCTCTAAACCCTGTTTCTGGGGTTTTGTTTCTTTTTGTGCAAACTTTGCAAAAGTAAGCAGTCGCTTCGCAATCGGAAGCATTTTTTTCTGAATCGTAAACGCATCATTCTTACTGAGATCACCGTAAGAAGAGCCGCTTATCGTTCCAGTTCCACCATAAGCCGCCATATTATTACTCCTTTATTAGGTTATTAGTTATTCGGGAATGGCTTCCCACAATTCTTCATCGGACATATTGTCCATATTTTTGCTCTTTACTGGAGCGGAGTTTCCTAAAAGTCCAGTCGCCGCTGTTCTCTTAGCTTGTCGCTTGGTACTTGCTTTGACTTGCTTTTCTTCTTCTTTGGGAGGTCTCCACGCTGATTCACCTTTTTCGGTGGAAAGGAATAACTGCATAACGGAGGCATGATCGATTGGGTCTGTTGACTCAGTCATCATTTTTGTCATGGCTGGACTACCTAGTACAAACGCCTGAAAATCAGGGTCTTTGTCTATATCTCTGTAGTCATCTCCTATGTTATCAAGCATATAATTTTCATGATAACGTAGGAAGTTTTGGTAGTTCTGCTCTTTATTCTGTTCTTCTAAATTTTCTAACCGCTGTTGAGCCTGTATGGTAGCTTCCTGCAAGGTAGTACCCTGCTTTGCCATCTCATGCTGAATCATCTTGCGGAATGTAGAAGACAGTTCGCTGAACTCCTCCATTGTCTGCTTATCTTCTTTATCAAAGAATGCATCTGCATCAGTTGGATCAGCTTGAGGTGCTTCACTTTCTGGAAGCCCTTTTTTAACCCTTTCTAATGCTTGCTCACGCTCGACATCTCTGAGCCTAAGCTCATTGAAATCTTCACGTAGTCTCGCAGACTCTTCATTCCTCTTATGAAACTCCCTCTCTAAATCCTTGTAACGAGCTTCATAATCATGCTGTGGTTCTTCAGGCTCTTCTTCGTCTTCTGACTTTTCTTCTTCCTCTGGTTCAGATTCCTCTTCTTGAGGGGTGTCCTTCTCAGTAGGTTCTTCCTGAACGTCTTCTTCGTCCTGACTCCAAAGTTCTTCGTCTGAGGCTTCCGTGTCTTCAGTTTCTTCAGACTCTTCTACCTCTTCAAGTACCTCATTCTCTTCTGACATATAACTCCTTCCAATGTCCCGATACGTTTACGGATTGGTTTTAATTTGTCCCTGCCTCTGGGTGAGGTGTAAGGGTAACTCCTGTTATACTATTTTGGTTCTGCAATATCAAGCATTTCTTGCCATGCTTGTATTTTTCCAATGGATACATTGTGCCTTGAAACTGATTCTTGGTCAACCAGTTGCTTGGATTTAATTATATCGTAAGCGTCTTGTATCTTTTTTTCAATTATTTCTTTGTATTGTTGCCAGCCCGGTGATTGGGCTAACATGGCTAGTACATCATTCCGGGGCATTCGCCGCAAACTCCCTTTGTTGTATTTGTTGTGCATCTGGGCCACCCTGTAGTCTCTCTTGTGCAGGGCCAGCCATTGTTGGGTCTTCAGGCATTCCACCTTGAGGTGCTCCCTCTGGTGGTGGTGGCATTGCTCCACCCTCTGCCGCTTCATAATCCATTTGAGCTTGTTGTTCCATTGCTTGCTGTTCAGCCATTTGTTGTTGCATCATCTGTTGCTCTTCCATTTCCTGTTGCTCCCCCTCTGCGTCTACTTGTTCCCCCATAAGCTCACGCAATAGTATACTGTCGTTTTCTAAATTAGCTGGATGAAGAACCTTACCCTGTTTTATAAGTTCTAATCTCTCTTGCATCTCTAACTTACGCTGATCCTCAGATACTTTTCTTTTTTCTTCAATTACGGACTTTTGTTGTGTTGTTGCTATTTCAGCCTGTGTTTCTTCTTGTATTTTTTGAGATTGTAGCTGTGCCTGAGCTTGCATTTGTTGCATAGCCGCTTGCTGTGCCGCTTGTGCTTGCTGTTGCATTTGTTGCTGTTGTGCTTGTGACTGTGCCTGCATCTCCTGTGTTACCTCTTCCTCTGTCTTAACCACCTTATCTGGCTCCATATTAAATGCACGGAGTAATGGTCTAGTAAAATTTTCCTGCTTGAGATATTGTTTCACTTCAGGCATCTGGCCTACTACCTGAAGGAAGTTGATAAGCTGTGTGTTGTGTACTTCCTTTGCAACGTATTGTTCATATCCTGTAGATATAGCCTCGTAATCACCTTTAATGGTTATATCGGTAGAATCCACCATCAGCCACCTGTATACTGCCTGTACATTCTTAGTGATCATAGAAGACACTGACCTGACTACGTCTGCTGTCTGCCTGTTTGCATTGCTGTTCAGGATGGACATACCTGTAGCTGTCTTAGTCTGGGCAGGAGACATATCACCATACCCTATACTGGTTTGGCCTGAGTCTAGGTCTGCTTCTCTTTCAAGTTGCTGTATTACTTGGAGGAGTCCATTGGTTACATCTGGAATTTGTACTGAGGAGAATGAATCACGTACTGACGCTCCCGGTTTTACACGGAACTGTTTGCCGGGATATATCTGTTCTGTGTCTGTGCCCGGTTCAAATGCGTTGGGATCAATAACTGTTAGGGGGGCCGCTGATAAGGACTTGCCCTCCACCATCATTGCGTATGAAAAGTTTAGTATCGCTTGAGCATCCCTGATGGCATAGTAAATACCGTCACCCCATATCGACTCTGGATTCTTCTGCCAGTTGCAGAAATGGAATGGCAGGGTATCGTCAAAGGGGTTTTCAGCTATTTTAACAACTGAATCACCTATGACTGTAATGACAACAGGAATAGCATCTGGAATATCCTCTGATTCAATAGGTAAGTGAGGAGCTAAGTCCTTCCCATCTAGTCTACCCCAAAATTCTAAAACCTCAAACTTCTTTAATCTTGAAGCAGAAGTTTCATCAAATTTCTTTGGGTGCTCACTGTCGTCATACCCTTGAGAGAGGCCAATTTCTTCTTCAATAACCTTCTCAAGTGCGCCCGGTACAAAGCCTTCTGCTGTTTTCGCAAGTTTTCTGAGTTGTATCTTACTGAGGAACGACCTTTGGATGACATAATCTGCGTCTTCTGCACTTACTGCTTCTGGTGATGGGAATATATTCCATATGCTCACAAATTTAACCGTGGGCATTAATTCCGCTTCAAGATACGACTCAACTGCGACCATGTCATCTGGAGTTTGCACTGTAGTGTAGACAGGGAAGTTCTTATATTCAAGGGCAATACCCTTCGTGCATCCTGTACCATACAGGCACATTTCGTGTATAGCGTGTTGAACTTGCTCGTTATAGTTCGTTCTTTCAAAAATGTCCCTAATCTTGAACTCCATCTGCTTAGAGCGTTCAAGAATTGCGTCCTCAAGCAAGTCAGGTCTGTCTGGCGGTGCTTGTATATCGGGAGGGAAAAACCGGGGCTTACGGCTTGGCGTAATGCTAAACGGTACTTTCCCATCCTCAAATAATAGCGTATTAACCTTAATCTTCGCTGAATTAATTTTACGCCTAGTTTGATTGACAAATATGCCCCTTTCACTTGCCAGTTCATGCGCCTTCGATATCTTTGAAGGGTACTTTCCTCTGTACGCATCGTATGCCTCCACCCAATGTTGTTCGTGATCCCTGCGATATTCTTTGGCCTCCTCAAACTTCTCTTGCACCACTTTTGCAAAGTCGTCTAATTCTGCCTCTACTACTTTAACTTCGGCAACAGCTACCGCTTCTGGTTCTGCTGATTCGTATTCTGCCATTTACTCCACTTCTCCGTTATCTCTTGTTATCAATACAGTATCCCCATTTTCCATAGAAAGTTCAACATTTTGTGTAACCTCTACTTTGGACGCTAATTTATCTGCCACCCTATGTATAGCCTCTGAAAGTGCCTGAACAAAAAGACACCCCTCTTCTTCTCCTAAAGAAGCACAGGCTGTATCTGTTAAATCATTAAGTATAGGGTCTAGGTCATCATATAGTTTATCAATATCCGGCTCTGGATTGCCACCAAAATCTGCTTTTATTACATTATTCATAGACTGGAGGGCTGGTAAAACTTTAGTTCTGGTTTCATATACCTTCGATTAAGGTTTTTATTCCACTCAGGCATGGCTGGAAACATCTTGCATCCAAAGCAAGCTATTGCCAATGCCATAACGCAGTCGTCATGTGATCCTGACTGTGCCGCCATTCTACCGTTGGGAAAATTCACAAATGTCTGAAGCTCATCTAGTACCTTGGGACTCTTGATATCTATCTCATCCTCACGTATTAACTCCTTTAAATAGTCAATAATCAGAGGTTTTGACTTCACTGTGGTGTGGAAGCCTAGCTTTCTGGCTGATCTGCTTGATCTCTCGTCTAATATCTTCTCTGAATATATGTCAGGGTAGAGGTGTACATCTGATAAGAACTTCAGTGTGACAAGTCCGTGATTATTCCTTTCAACAAGTAGTTTTGCATTATTGTACCATTTACCCAAACTTGCAAGTTGCCATGCAAATAAATCGGGGTCTATTTTTACCCTGAGCATTGCAACTTCATTCATACTCTCTGCACTTAATACAACAGCAACACTCCAGTCTGTGTCTCTCCCCACATCTATACCCTCTGATACGTCTGCACCAATTCTATACTCCCTATTTGGAACAGGTCTCTCCCATACTTGCAGTCCCCCCTCATCCATTGCCTCTATTATATACTTCTCTCCGCCCCTTTCCTTCCACGCCTGTACTGGTATATGGAATCCTTCTGCTGGTCTTTCCCTTTGAATGCGTTGAGATTCCAAAACAAGTTTCCCAAGTACTTCCATATCAAAGACTCCACGACCTGTAGTTACAAACGCCTCACGTGCTGTCGTTGGAAACTCCTGATGGAACTTTCTGAGGTCATTTTGGCACTGTGTCTTTATACACTGCCTGCGCCAGTGGAGGTTTTCTAGGTCTAGGGTGAACTTTTTTGTATCATCTCCTACATCATACTCGCAGGATATGCCTAGTAGGGCTTGTTCTGCCTCACCGCCGTATCGCTTGTCTTGGCCTAGTTCAGACTTAAACTTTTCCTTTTCTTCTTCTGAATTAAACGGTTTTCTGTAATAACTATATATGTACCACGGAAAAAAGACACTCTCCCATCCTGAATTTCCTTCTGCCGCATCCCAATACATATCATGGAATACTCCGCCTACGCCCTGCGCTGTAGATTCAATTACCGCCTCCGTCTCAAATCCCTGAACTACGCAGTTTAATAGTCCTAAAAGGTAATCCTCTCCACCTGCTGTCCAAGATGCTACTTCACTACAGTGTAAATAGTCTATTTTACTACCACGTACTTCACGGCCCCCCACCGTTGAAAGGGAGTAGGATGAATTAAGGCCGCCCTCTTCACTGCCCCAGTGTAAATCACGCCTACCGCTGTATTTTAATTGTGGTTTTACCTCTATAGGAAGGTTTTGTTCCATTGTGCGTGTCATGGCAAACATGACATCTGTAGCGGCCTTACTATGGGTGGTGATTTGTACCACCTTATTATGGTTCATAGCCGCATGACGGAAGTACCGCCCCTGCACATACGTGGATATGCCGAATCTACGAGCTTTTAGGACAATCATTCTGACATGATTATGCTCCTCTAGCTGTCGCCCCATCATGGAGTGCATAATACTCTGTACTTCATTGAGCTTAAACGGAATAAGCTCCCCTGTTCCAAAGTTTTGTATTTTTAAACAGGTGTCAAAATAGAGTAATGGGTCAGCTTTGAGCTTACGTATAAGCCCTACTATCTCCTTCTGTTCCATATGGGCTATCCCCCAGACCCTTTAACCTTCTTATCTAGTTGTTTCAACTTTGATGTTGCTATATCTACTGTAAAATCCACTATTACTGGTAGTAAGTCCCTGAAACTCAAGGCTATAAGGAATATAACTAGATATTCAAACTCCTTATATGCTTCTAAGTACGAAATTTGGAATATATAGAACACAAATAGCATTCCGCTACCCATATATACTATGTTCCTGAAAAAATCTGCTACCCCACTCTTGCTGTTTCTGAATAACACTAGAACTGAGTAGGCAAATATAAAGATGATCATTAAGATCAGGTTCTGGTGTTCTGAAAAATTTTCTATCATTTATGAACCTATAATGATGGGTTTAATGGTTGTTGAATTAATTCCTTTATTTTAGCCCTGCCTTCACATTTATTGTCAAATGCCTTCTTATATGCATCACTACATTGATTGCTAAGTAGAAGACCAAAACTTGCCTCGTAATTATCATTCGTGTCATCCATCTCATGATCAATAATCTCTGCAATTTGTAACATACGTGCTGTTACTACGGTCTCTACGCTGTCCTCAAAACTGGTTATCATATAGCCAAGCCATAATATAGCAAAAACCAGTACCCAAATCGCTTTAGTCAATTTTATCGCTAATACAGGCTCTAAATGTCCGCCATTTTCTTTTACTTCTGCCATTGTTTCCTTATGTTTCTATGTGGAGGTGTCTCTTTTACACATTGTCTGTAGGGGCTAATGTAGTCCCTAGTCTTGTGTATCGTACCTCGTTTTAACCCCATATCCTCCCAATAACCATAGCACCCATCATCTTTGGAGCAACTGGTGGTTATTATCCACATCACCAGTATCAAGATTAATAGTAGCAATCGTTTAATGAGACTCATATTCCTCTTTAAAAAGTGACGGCCCCACCGAGGTACTAAGGGGGAAGTAGGGCCGTCCGGGGCTGGAGACAAAGCCCCTTTCCCATATTTTACTCAAAATAGTATAACACGCAAGGGTGTATAAATGCGAGTAACTACTTTATGTATACTAAGGGGGGCCGTAGGCCGGGGTGGGGTGCCTCGCACTCTCATCAAAAAGCCTCAAATCCCGTATCCAATTCTGAGGATTCAGGTACCGCTAATCCCTTGCAATAGCTGGAGTTACAGGGGTTATGTCCTTAGTTTCATTCCTTAATATCTGTTCAAATGAATGGGAATGCAGAATGCGCTTCGGTTCATTTATCTTAGGCTTATATCCTAGTATACTACTTATTTCTGCAAGGATAGCGGACGCATCCTTGTACCTCTCATCCGCTCTAGCTAACTGATATAACTCATATTGTTCTTGTATTATCCTTTCCTTGCTGATAGCTGATGACTGCACCGCATATTCTTCTTGTCTTCTTATTTCCCCTTGTATCCTAGTTCTGGTGAGCATACGGCTTGCCTGTACTGATGCACCATTCTCACTGTATCCTGCGGATATCACTGCATTTGTGCCATGTCCACCATTCTTTACATACTCATTGCAGAACCTTTGTTCCTTAATAGTTAACTTAGCATCTGCCATAATACCTTGCTGTTGCTGTGTTTATCCTTATTGAATTTACCAGTTTATTTTTGGTCCTATAAAGTACTTGACTGTTGTACCTATAAAAGAGACAATGTGTGTTCCTTGACGCAGGGTGCGTCAGGGATTCATAAGTATATCAGACTGGGAGACATTATAAAAGATAAAGGCGATGAGGCGATGAGGCCTCATCCTTGCATCTTCCTTCCTATCTACAATCCAATAATCTAAACAGGAGAATATCATGGCTAAAGTTAAGAAGACATACTCACCAGCACAGGCAAAGCAAGCGCAGGAAAATAGAATGCGTGAACAGTTATTAGATATCATTGACAATCTTGAGCAGGCAAAAGAAGGGAATTTTAATCTCAATGGGTGGGAATGTCCTTGGATCGCTGAAGGTTCAGGATTAATACCAGTCAATGCACAAGGCAAGGAATATGACGGCATTATGAATATGATTATGTTACTGTCAGCACAGCACAGGCATGGCTATTCAAGTAATGTGTGGAAGACACTCAATGCATGGAAGAAGGAAAACGTATGGGTGAAGGATACTTCAGAGTTCACAACAATTTACTTTTCAAAGCCACAGGAAATTAAAGAGAAAAACAAGGAAACTGGGGAGGAAGAAAGTAAAACAATTTGGATATTAAAAGCGTTTCCAATGTACAACGCTAGTAATACTGACTCTGAAGAAGGCAAGACTGAGAAAATTAATCACATTAATCCTGACAAGAGAATCACAGACATTGATGAATACGTAAACAATACTGATGCAAAGATTGTTGAAAAGAATGGCAATTCAGCACACTACAGGCCTTCAACAGATGAGATTACTTTGCCAGAATATGATCAGTTTAAATCTGCAAATATGTTTCATCAGACTCAGCTACATGAGTTGATCCATTGGACTGGTCACTCATCAAGATTAGACAGACATCGTAAAGGTATAACATTTGGTTCAGAAGAATATGCCTTTGAAGAATTGATTGCTGAGTTAGGCAGTGCATTGACTCTGTATAAGTTAGGCTATAAGCCGTCAGGCATTCAGCACATTGAGTACTTGTCTTCATGGATCAAAAGATTAAAGGATGATCCAAAGCATCTGTATAAGGCAGGAGCAAAGGCAGGCAAGGCAATCGCTCACATCGACAGCCTGCAGAAGAAAGCAGATCAAGACAAGTTAGACAACCTGAGATCAATGGATACCTCTGGTCAAGTTTAATTAATTATCTGTCTCAGGAAGCATTCGCAAGAGTGCTTCCGAAGATGGTAATTGATAACCGATTCCATCACGGCAATTAAGCCATTAAAACAGGAGACAATATGTTTAATATAGAAGCACAATCAACAGAAGACCTAGCCGTCATTGCAGAAGTATTAGAAGGTGCATTAACACATCATGATGACGAGTTAAACAATCAAATTGGTGGTGAACTCAGCCAGATTAAAAATGAGTTAGAAGTAAGACAAATGGACAGCGAATTTGATGCTGTCAAACCAGAAGTAGTAAGAGTAAATTACAGCGGTCAAATGGTGGACATGAATACTGGGGAAGTTTTTCCATTAGACCATGCAGGAAACCCAATCAGACAGGAGACAATATGAAGAAGGCAATCAACAATAAGAAGCAAAGGAAAATACTATATCCTTTCCGGCAGATAGCTATTAGATCACGCTGTTTGCATAGATTAAATCCACAGGAAATGTTAATCCGTAAATCACTATAACAGGAGACTATATGAACATTGATGAGTTAAATAATATAGATAACGACAGGCTGAATAAGCTATTAGAAAGCAACAGCCTTGTTGACATACTAAAGTTTAATCTACACATTCCCATTGAGGAGCTTAGTGGCGGTGGCTGTACGCCTGATGGTATCTTAAAAAAGACAGCCGGAATGGACACCAAAACATTGCGTGAAAAATATCCCATGATGTAGTGTCTAGCTGACGAGGGCATTGTTTATGCAATGCCTTCTCAGGTATACATTAGATTCAGTATGCCTTAATCAATTAACCTAAAACAGGAGACGATCATGGTTACTCTTTCAGTTGGAGATAAATTTATTACTAATCTTAATACTGATAAATACGATTCTTTCCATTGTGAAGTAATCGAAGTATCTAAGAATTATGATACCAACGAAGCAGTTTACTACGCTAGAATTACTGATCTTCCTTGGAGTGATTCAACTTATAGTTGGTTTCAACATAGTGAAGATATTACCTTAGTTGAGTGTAGTGTCTAACTGATGAGGGCATTGCTCTTGCGATGCCCGACTCAGGTATACATTAGATTCAGTATGCCGTAACCAATAATCTAAACAGGAGACAATATGAAAGTAATAGCGAAACAGCCAGTTGAGATAGTCAGCGAAGATGGCGAGATAGATAACGATCTGGAACTGAGGGTAGTTAAAGATCATGATGACCAGTACATAGTCATGGCATTCTATTTCGGTAGATACATCCATGAAGATATCTATTCATACCATGCTTACGATGACAAGCATGATGCTATCTCTACAATGAAGGGCGGAGAGCTAACATATCATTTGAATCATCCAGATAAAATTGGCGACACTGATAAGTTTGATATCAGGTGTGCTTAACCAATCACTCTCACTAAAAACAGGAGACTATATGAAAACTAGAACAAAGCCGTGGACTGATGAGAACGGCAACAGAATATGGGAACTTACATATATGCATCAGTATGAATGTTATAATATGCAAGAGGTGAATGAGTACCTTGCACCAGATGCAGGACACACTCGCCAAGTCTCATGGTATCATGAAGTTGGTGGGGATATTACTCCCTTGAATAGGCACAAATTCAGGCTCTCTATTTTAGAGAGACAGGTTCAGTATTTAACCAATGAGCGTAATAAAATTAATGATGCTATAAAAAGCTGTGAAGAAAGTATAAAAATATTCACAGAATTAAAGGAGAAAGAAGAAATTAAGAATCCAGATAATAGGCGGAGAATGTTCTAATAAATCTTAATGCTCCTTGTGGTCTAAAAACTGCAAGGAGTACAATCCAATCAAAAACACTCTCATCAACAAGGCGAACAGGAGAAATCAATATGCTTAAACTATATAACTATTACGAAGGCTGGAAGAAACCAGACAAATCAAGGCGAGGCAACATGGTTCTTAATAGTAACCTAGCCTGTGCTGAAATTCAGGTTTCATACGAAGAAGCAAAAGACGCTATTAAACATTACAAGACAGGCGGTAGAATGGTTATTACTATTCCTGCTAGTCATCACCCATTAATCTAACAGGGAAAATTCTACCTAGAGGCAAATTCTGGATCGGTAAAATATTCCCTATCCAGATGATGTACAAAAAAAATAATTAAAGAACGTGTAGAATTAGCGGTTGACAAGTTTGGCACACTATTCGCATCCAATAAGGGTGAAGGCGAAGAAACGATTTACAAAAAATTTTTTATAAGATTAAATTTGACATGGCGATTGAAGGATGGAGATACAACAATTTTTTAAAGAGGTTTGGCGTTAAAGTTAAACCTTCAGGCAAACGCTACAATCGGAAGAAAGAACGTAGCATAAATCATAATCCAAATAAGGGAGACAAAGATGAAAATTAAAAGAAACGATTGGGGTTACCTAATGACTCTTTATAAAAGAGCAATTGATGTGGATGACATCACAGATATTGATTTAAAGGTTGGTCAGATAGCCTTTGATCCAGAAACAGGTAAAAAGATTAGGCTTACCTTTAAGCATAATGGTAAAAATTATTACACAAAGGGTGATAATTTTAATAACAGAACTAATGAAATCTTTAGGGCTGATAAAAAAGGATTGGTTGTACCAAATGAGCCTGTCCATCTTGGTAATCAAGCACAAAAATTATCTAATAGTACAATCAGGGAACACATTGGTGTTCTTACTCAGGAACTTTTGGGCAGAGAAAATAAGTTACTAGAACTTAGAAACGGCTAATAGTGTAGCCTTTAGTAGGGGTTGGTGGAATACGAAGCGGTGCTTAACTGCAGATTAAAATCTTCTAACCATTGACCCCTATTGATGGACACACTATACAAGAGGGAGTCTCGCCATAAACGTAGTCGGAGCGAGGGTGATAACTCTCAGATTCTCAGGCGAATTGGGGAGACTCCAAACCATTAACAACAAGGGGGATTAATATGCAAAGACGCAAAAAAAGAGAGTATATGGAGAAGGGCGAAGTCAGCGAGATGTTAGACATCCTGTTCCATGCATTTAAAATTAAAAAGGTACCAATCACAATCAAGAATGTTGAAAGGACATACGGCGGTAATAAGATACAGATAGGGCTGAAGGCGAGGAGTACATTACTGAGGATGGAAGACATAGTACTCCATGAGTTTGCCCACACTCTGGATTGGATGAATAGCGGTGAAAAATACAGGATAAGTTCTAAAACAGGCAAGGCTTTACACCATGACGTACTTTTTTGTAACGCCTTGAGAAAAGTAACAGAGGTATGGTATGGAGACCCAAGCAAATACCAATGGAGTGGCGAGTATGCAACAGTTAGGAAGTGGTACAACCAAAATCAAATCTGTGACTATAAGGAGACAATATGAGTGATTTAAAATATTTAGAAGAAGAAAAATCTATTTTAGAGGGGCAAATTGAATTAGTTGAGGAGTATGAAAAATTTAAGGATGAACCTGACTACGATAAATTTTATAGAGCAGAAGGTCTAATAGATTTCTTTGAATCATTAAATAATCTTGAAATTAAATTTGGCAAAGCGTTTTTGAAGAAACGTATTGCTTCACTTGAAACTAGAATTGAAGAAGAAATAAAGAAAGGAGAATGAATATGACTATTCAAATAGATGGTGTATGGGTGCAGTGTGATGAGTGTGGCGAAAGTTGTGCCATGAGCCACACAATGATATGTGCAAAACCTAAAGAATTTAAAAAAACTATCTTGGAATATATCAAGAGTGGTTTTGAATATTATGATTTACATGGCTGGAAAGTTTTTGCCAATTGGAAAAATGGTAAAGATATTATTTGTGGAGACTGTTTAAAATCTTTAAAGAAGGAGACAGTATGAATATTGCTAATCTAAAAATGAAACCAAGAGAAGAAGGATTGTTAATTCATTTTCTAAAAACATGGGTTGCTCATTCTTCACCAAATATAAATTTCAGAAGTAAGTATTTTAGCGAGGCTGAG
>VTLG01011720.1_pt1 | contig 15045 bp, 6 predicted proteins | sample 4694571 | NCBI WGS metagenome assembly VTLG01 (sample SAMN12604809, study PRJNA352737) | marine metagenome | biome: ENVO:00000447; feature: ENVO:00000209|ENVO:00000569|ENVO:01000036; material: ENVO:00002151; isolation source: viral sequences binned using virsorter ...
GTGTAGCTAGGGTGGTAGTTGCTACAGCTGCCACAGCTGCATAGGTAGCAGTTGCTACTACTTCTGCAGTTGGTAAAGGCATCTGTATATCTAATACAGGTAACTGTACTTTAGGTGGAGGAGGTGGCTCTTCCGTAGTCTCTTTCTCTACCCCTTCAGGAGCTTCCAGATCGCTCGGAGGGATCACCATAGGCTTATACCCTGGAATACGAGCTGAAGGTGGCTTAAACTCGATTTCCATCGTAGGTAGAGATTTAGGAACTGTAGGTACCCTTATTTTACCAAGGTTTACCGACACCTGTTGTTGGAGTTTTCTGTTCGTTAACGCCTTGTTCTACAGCAGCTTCAATTTTAGCTACAGTACCAGCATTATCTGCATCTAGTTTATCTTTAACCCATTTAAGTACAGTTTCTTCTGTAAGATCTTTATAAGGCACTAGAGTATCAGGCTTAGGAAGATTTACTTCACCAGTAGCTCTGAATGAATAGTCGCCATCTTCACCATTAACACGGTAGATAACTTTATTTACATACCCATCTGCTAGTTCACGCTGAAGGGTATTGACTTGCCAAGTTTTTGTTGCCATTTTAGTTTGTTAATTAATAAATTGTGTTTGTAAATTGAGTTACCTTAGCTTGATTCTAAGGCAGCTACTTTTGCTTCTAAGGTTTCTATTTTTGTTATTGCTTCTTGTAATGCTGCAGTAAGTATTGGAGTTAACTTTGAATAGTCCATACTTTGAGGATCAATTTTACCATCAGATTCAACAGCGTCTTTAGTTCCTTTAACAATCCAAGGGAATCCAGCATCTGTTACTTCATGAGCAATAAAACCATCAACAACTTTACCAGGTTCTAATTTAAATTCAAATTCACATGGTTTTAGTTTCTTTAACTTAGTAATACCATCTGTGTAAGCTGTTACATTTTGCTTTAATCTATAATCTGAACCAGTATTAAATGTTGTTGTTCCATTACTTTCACCATAAATATTACCTGTATTACTACCTTGTCTTCTAAATCTTATATGATATTCAGCACTTGAAAATGCGTTCCAATAGCTAGGACCAGATGTTGATAATCGGAGTCCTTGACCGTTTCCTCTCATACTAAATTGAGATTCACCAGAACTATCGTTAATATTTGCATCATCATTATCAGTATTAACTAATAGATTATCATCTACTCTGACACCATCACTACGGGTTTGTAATTTTGTATTGTTGTCATAGCTAATGTATACTGCTCCTTCACCACGACATTCAATATTACCAGCCCAGTCACCTTCTGCATAGTTTTGAATCCAGAAAGCATTATTTCCTGTTTCAGACGCAAGCCTCCACTTATCAGCATTATCATCTCCTTCATCAGCATACATGTGAATATATGCATTTTGCCCTTCGCAGCCAAAAACTTCAAAATCTGTTGAACCACCTGAAGGACGTTTAATCCTTGCTCCGTAACTTAAGGTTTCAAAAACTTTTTGACTATTATGATAGAGTTCTGCAGCTCCACCTATATTAAATTTAGCACTCCAATTATTTGCGTCATTCTCTTTAATTTCAACTAGATTATCACTAGAAATTCTTAAAGCACCAGTACCTGATCTATCTGAAATATGTGAATTACTTCCATCATGCCAAATTTGTAAATCATTTCCAGCACCAATTTTTATATAAGCATCGTCTCTATCTAAGCGAAGATGACCATTATCTATTCTGACTCCATCACTAACTGTACTTAGTTTGAGATTATTATCGTAATAGAGTTCAACTCCTCCGTTTTCAGCCGTTTTGATGATATATTCCGAATCAGCAGCATTCATAACCTCGAATGCATTGCTATCTATTCTTAATTGACCAGTACCAGAATCTTGAATGTAGCTTGCTGATCCGTCATGGTAGATTTTTAAATCTGCTGAATTACCACACTGCAATTTATCACTATCATTAACATGAACATTTCCAGTGACTTCAATACCTGTGGAAGATGTGGTTAATTTCTGAGAGTTATCGTAATAAAGTTGTACACCTGTATCACCAACTGCTCTTAGATTGGTTTCCCAACTACCTGAATTTTGATTTTGTAGTTTGAAATTACATGAACCTGAATCAGCTAAAAGTCTCCAATAATCACCATTATCATCACCTTCATCTGCAAGCATGTAGAAGGTAGCAGATGCACCTTCGGCACCAATAACTCTAGCTCCATTAGCATGAGTTTGGAAAGCTAGTACATTATTATTATAGAGTTCTACGGCTCCATCTGGAACAATTTTTAATGCAGTATCACTAGCACTAGCATTTATATATAAATTACCAGTTTTGTTAATGATATTGCTATGAGATCCATCATGGTATATTTGTAAATCCTCGTCATTTCCAGCATAGAATTTACCGCTATCTTGAACTTTTATATATGCACTACTTCCTTGAGCAATTAAAGCTTGATCAGTTGGAATCTCAACGCCCCAACTTTTTGTCTCAAGCTTCTTACTGTTGTCGTAATAGAGGTCACATGAACCGTTAACAGTAAATATAGCTAAACTTTCACTACCAGCAGAGTTATAAAATCCTGCATTAGTTTCCGTTCTAGTTATTATTCGACCAGTAGTATTATGGAACCTAGCATCCGTTCCATCATGGTAGATTTGGAGATCATCTCCAGTTCCGAACGCAGCTTTACCAGAATCAGCAATAGATAAACTTACTCCACTACCAGCAACAGCAACTTGACCCGTTACTGATAGACCACCACTCATGGTTTCAGCTTTCTTAACGTTGTCGTAATAGAGTTCTACGGCTCCGTTAGCAACACCTTTCACATAAGCTTCAGTAATTGCTCCATTAGTCAGCTGTACATGATCTGCACCTATGTATAAAGTATTTGTACCAGATTCAATTTTATTTACCGAAGCATCACTTGCATGGTAGATTTGTAGATCAACCCCATCCCCAAAAGTAGCTTTAGTATTATCAAAGAAGGCTAATCTATCGTTACTTGGTTGCCATTGAATATCTCTACCAGCAGTTGTAGCGTTATCTAAAATTAAACCATCAGCTAAAGTTACACCAGTACTCGTTGTCTCAAGTTTCTTAGAGTGGTCGTAATAGAGTTCTACTGCTGCATTTTCTGTAGCTTTAATCTGTATTTCACTATTAGCTTCATTAACAACTTTCCAAATAGCTGCTCTATTCTTTAATTCACCATTATCAGCATAGAGATAATTATGCGTTCCATCATGGTAGATTTGTAGATCTTGTGAACTTCCTAATTTTAGCTTATCTGAATCATTTGGGATAAGTATATTTCCGTCTACACTTGCACGACCTGAAAAATATGTACCTTCACTAGTAGTTTCAAACTTCTTAGAGTTGTCATAATAGAGTTCTACGGCTCCGTTAGGTTTTATATCAACACCGACTTCACTTGTGGCGGCGTTTATAGTTAGATTTCCAGTTGAATTTATAATCTTGGAATTATTTCCATCATGGTAGATTTGTAGATCATTTCCAGTTCCCGCTATAAATTTATCACTATCATTTACATAAGAATTACCATGAGTTAAAACACCACCGCTAATTGTCTCAAGCTTCTTAACATTATTATGATAGAGTTCTACGGCTCCGTCTTTTGCCGCATATATAATACTTTCAGTATTATCTCCAGAATTAATAACTAATTCATCTGTTCTAATTCTTAATCGACTATCATCACGAATAACAAGCTCACCAGTTGTATTAACTATGGTTGAGTTCGTTCCATCATGGTAGATTTGTAGATCCCCATCTGGACCAAATCTTGCTTTACCATCATCAGACCAAGTTGCATCACCTAGAATCCGAACACCATCTGATCGTGTATGGAATTTCTGTGAATTGTCATAATAAAGAGATGTGTCTCCGTCGTGTGTAAACGTTGCACTATTCTCACCAGATTTAGCTTGTATGAAAATATCTCCACCAACATCTGCAGCAACATTATTTCTTATATATAGACCGCCTGTATTGTTATCAATAACAGAGTTAACTCCTGAATGAAAGAGTTGTAGATCCGACCCAGTACCAAGTTTTAATTTGACACTATCGTTATATAAGTTATCTCCAGTAAATGTATTACCAGTAGTAACTGCAAAGTTACCTGTAGCTGTTACACCACCTTGCCACTCACTTCCGTTATAGACCTTGAGTTCATTAGCAGTAGTATTAAAGAATAAATCTCCAGTATCTAAACTTGATGTTGGATTACTTGATCCTGTTCTATATCTAGCTGCAAAATCATTAACAGTACTTAGGTTTGAAGCAACTGAGTTAACATTAGTAATTGATCCTCCTACTAGATTAACATTAGATATTGATCCAGCAGTTGTTGTAACGTTAGAATTATTTGAAGCTACAGTATTAACATTACTAATATTGGTAGCTACTGTATTAACGTTAGAAATACTTCCAGCTACGGTTGATATTTCTGTTGCTATTGGTACTTGTCTATGGAATGTATAAGTATTTAACGTAGATGTTGTCTCTACAATCATACCATACGTTGCTAAATAGGTTGTACTATTTGCTAAACCAGTAATGGTGACTGTTGAGTTACCGACAGTACCGTTAGCAATTGTTGCCACTCCTGATCCATTGGAGGTAAGGTTGCTGCTGAGAGCTTTAATAGATACAAGAGTTCCAGTGCCGTTATTAACGTCAGGGTTAGCGTTAGGAAAAGATGTTTCATTTGCTATTGGTACAAAACCACCTACATCATCAACAAGATCAATAATCCTATCATTGATGGCAGCGGTTGTGGCTATTGTTGTGTCGTTATCAGGGAATGTATCACCATCTTTAATAGTGTCGCCTGTACTTACATTAAAGTATCTAGCATCAGAAGCAGAAGTAGTAAAGAATGTTGTATCATTTGCACTAGCAGCTGCTTGTTCACTAGCAGTTACTATAACTGCATCAGCTATTTTATCTGCTGTTACAGCATCATTAGCTAATTTAGCTGTTCCAATAGCAGTATCAGCTATCTTAGCGGTAGTAACATTAGAGTCTGCTATCTTAGCTGTAGTAACTGAATCTACATCTAATTTATCTGCACCTATAGTACCATTAAGTATTTCAGCATGAGTAACAGCAGAAGCTGCAATTTTAGCTGTAGTGATAGCATCGTCATTAATTTTAGCTGTTGTTACAGCACTATCTGCTATATCAGCTGTTGCTACTGTACCATCTACTAAGTTAGCACTAGCTACAGTTATATCAGTAGGTAAAACTCCACCAGCTAATTTAGCCATGGTGACAGCATTATCAGTAATCTTAACTGTTCCTACTACACCGTTTTGTATTTCAGCTGCACCAATAGCATTATCAGCCATTAACGCATTAGTAATTGCATTATCGGCTATCTCTGCGGTATTTACAGCATCATCAGCTAACTGTGCATTTGTAACTGCGTTATCTTGTATTTCAGCAGTACCGATAGCATCATCAGCCATCTTAGCATTAGTAACAGCATTATTCTCTAATTTAGCTGTAGTTACTTGGCTGTCACCTATATGAGCTGTATCTATAGACCCATCAACATACTGATCTGAATTGACAGAGTTATCTGCCATTTTATCTTCTGTAACTTGGTTATTACCAATTTTAGCAGTAGTAACATTATTATCTAAAATCTTTACTGTAGTAACTGCATCTGTACCTATCTTTGCTGCAGTAACAGCACCAGTATCTAGCTTAGCTGTTATAACTGCATTAGATGCAATTTTATCAGCTGTTACAGAAGTATTATTTAACTTAGCTGTAGTTACAGCATTATCTGCTAAATTATCTGGCCCTACTTGTCCAGAACCTATCTTAGCCCCAGTTACAGCATCATCAACAATAGCTGCAGTATCTACAGCATTGTTGGCTAACTCTGAAGCTCCAACTGCGTTAGCTCCTATCTCACTAGCCCCAACAGCATCAGCTGCTATCTTGGCTGCAGTAATTGCATCATCTGCTATATCAGCTGTAGCTATTGTACCATCTTTAATCTTAGCAGATGTAATTGCATTATCTTTTATTTCAGCAGTTCGTATTAATCTACTTTGGTTTTCTTGTGCAGAATATAGTAACTGCGTTTCATTATTATTTAAATCGGTAGCTCTGATAGAAGATCCTGCAGCAAAAGTTGCTTTGGATGTGTCTACATCAGTGTCCCTATAAATATGTATTGCAACGCCATTACCAGGTATATTACCGCTAGTAAAAACGATATTAGTACCAGTGACGTTATAATGTGTTGATTCAGTTTTTGCTACATCATCCCAAGTTACCTTGATGTCTGATGTCTTATAATATGGAAATGTGTACGCATAAGTGGTGGTGGAGCCATTACCCGTATAAAAATGTTCAGTTGTTGCCATTGTTTAATATTTAATGCAGGCTAAAAGAGCCACGTTTCTTGGTCTGTTTTCTCCACCTTCGTTTAATATAGTACCTGTACTAGATGTACTAACTGAAATACCTGTTGTTGCTGTTAATGTAGGTTCTGTTCCACTTAACCCTGTACCAGATTCTTCAAGTACACCGTCACCTGAATGACTATTACTATATTCAATATTATGTATATGTCCAGGGTCAGTAACAGTAGAAGTTGAACTTATATTAATACCATGAGTATGTTGTTTATTTTGTGCTACTTGAGAAGTTCTAATAGCTCGTCCATCTATACCCCTACCGTCATCAAATCCTCTTATAAATTCACCACGTAATTCAGGTAAATTACCACCTACTATTGCATGTAATGCTGAAAAGTCAGCTGTAACACCTTGAGTTGTACCACTACCATTAGCAATACTATCTCCATTACACTTTAAATAACCTGATGGAGCACTAGATCCAGCATACCATATAACGGTACCTACAGGATTACTATACGTAGTTTGTATTGCAGTTAAAGTTGCATCAGCTAGTTTAGCTAAAGTAATAGCACTATTAACAATTTCTGAAGTGTTGACTGAGTTATCAGCCATCTTAGCATTAGTAATAGCATTATCTTGTACTCCTGCAGTTACAACAGCATTATCAGCTATCTTATCAACTGTAACAGAATCATTAACTAATTCATTAGTACCAACACTATTATTAGCCATCATAGCTAAGTCAATAGCATTGTTATTAATAACATAATCAGTAGAACTGTTAATCTGTATATCCCCTTTATTACCTAAAGAAAAAGATACAGAGTTATCAGTCTTTAATGTTCCAAATTCCTGAGCTGCATACAATAATTGTTTATTGTTAGTATTTAGATCTGATGCTCTAATAGCACTACCAGCTGTATATGTAGCTTCGATAGCATCTATATCAGTATCTCTAAATATTCTAACTGTATCATTAACTGCTGGAGCTGTATTAAAATTAATAGTTGTGTTAGCTCCAGATTGGACTATAGTATAATCACTAGTTAATGAAACAGTAGTACCATTTTTTTGTACTTTTAAATCAGTAGTAGCCAGGAATGGGAAACCTACATTAAAGTCTCTATTCCCAGATACTGACTGAGTATAATTTGATTCTGTTGTGTAGGTCATTTAGCTATGTTAAGTGTTTCTGATAAGCCAGCGTCTTCGTATAGCTGGTCTAATTGTCCTGTCTTTTGTTTATGTTCGGAGTTTACTTTTTCATATTCACGTTCTCTAATACCAGATCTCATTGGTTCATCTAAAGCATTTTCTGCTAAACGTTTTGCTGTTGTATATGCTTGTGTAATTCTGGTAAATATATTTTCATATTTAGCAGTATCTAATATTTCAGATGATATTAAACCTCTACGTTGAGCTTGTATAATATTAACAAAACCTTTATATCCTTTATATTCAAGTTTTGCAGCGTCTTTCATTATACCTTGAAGCTTTTTTTTGTAAAGACCCATTTCACCGATTTTACTGTTAATAGCTGTGACTTCATGATTTTCTAAAACAGCTCCTCTTTGACTCATTCTTAAAACAGGTGAACTATTATATTCAATATCAATTAAGAATTGTCTTTCTTTAGATGGTTGAGAAGTTACTTTTAATGGTCCTCTATTCCATACACGAAGGAACCAGTTATCTTCTTTACCTATTTCAGTACCATCAACAGGATCAACAACACTAGGTAAAGCTCTAGAAGGATCAAACGCATCTAACCAAGCATTTCTATTTCTTAAATTATCATCTAATTCAGAACGTATTTGACGTAACTGAGGATACATTACTTTACCTATTTCATTTCTTAAACTACCTAAAGGTACTAAATTATTACCAAAACTAGAAAGAAATCTAGTTGCAGCTGCACCGTTACCTTGTAATACATCATACATAGGTTCTAATTGAGATAAAACTGATCTATTAGTAACAGCAGAACCAAGTACAAAAGCTAATTTATTATATAAATCTTCTTGCATTCCAGTAGAAAGATTATCAAAGTTATCAACAACATCAATTGTTAATGATAACCAGTCTCCTATTGGACCCATCCATTCATAACTAACCTGCTTGTCAGTTCCTGGTACTTTACAAGACTTAGGTTTCCAACCACTACGTACTCTCATAGCTTGTCTAGATTTATCGTAATGACCGTTTCCAGTACATCTATCATTAGTAGCAGCAAAACCTGCTAAAGTAACCATAAGACTTCCTAAAGCAGCCTTACCTTTAACTTCAGCTCTAAGAGTTTCAAAAGTTTCTAATGCAAACTCATCAACTGGCTTACCTTTGCTTTGTAAAATTTCTTTTATCTCATCAAATGAAAACTCATTAGCTTGTTTACGTCCTAACGGACCCCACATCTTTTGATAATCACTTGATAAAACACCAGCTGGACTCCATTTACCAAAAGTATCTATAACGTTAGCAGTAGTTCTAGGGAACCATATAAAAGTTCTAGCAGCAGGGAAGCGTTTAATAAACTGATTCATACCATCAACTACAGGTGAGTCAGCATTAAGAGCTATTTCACTAGTAGCAGAATCTACAGCATCGTTTTTCAACATTCCATTAACATCAAACCATTTTTCATATATTTCGTTTGCTGCTTTTTTAAGACTTTGTTCAGTGATTTCTTCTCCTGATTGAGCTAATTTATTAAAAGCTATATATTTAGCTTCAGTATTAGCCATTACGGATTTAGTAAAACCATCTAAAGCTGTCATAGAATTACCACCAAATCTAAGAACAGGGTCTTTAGATAAAGCATCTAAATCTTCAAAGACACTAAGTAACATTTTACCACCATCTTCTCCATTTGCAGATGCTGCATCAGCCCATGATCTAAAAATATCTAATCCTTTTTCTGTTTCTCTAGCAATATCACCACGCATTACATAACTAACTTCATTTGGATTATTAGAAGCTTTTCTAAATACAAGCCTCATATGACCTAATGATTTTTGTAAGGTATCATCAAAAGCAAAATGAGCTACCATAGCTTTTTTAGCTTTAATGAAATCTCCTTGAACTACTGAACCTGTAACTGTAGCTAAACCTTTACCTAATAAACCTGTTAAGTTACCTACTCCAGCAGCTATAGGTGTACTAGTAGCAGATAATGCAGAGTTAAAGATATTACTCCACATAGCTTTATTAATGATTGATGGTATTTCAGGGTTAGCATCGTATGCAGCTTTTTTAAATGTAGCTAAATTTTCTCCTACCCATTTATGTAATTTAAACAAAGTATCTACATTACCATCAGTAAATTCATTAGCTAATAATAAAGGTTTAAGAAAATCAGGGTTTTCTCTGGCTACATTTTTTAATGTTTGAGTCCATTCCTTAGCTTTTGGTATTATTTCAGTTAATTTAGAACTAGTATTATTTAAAATAGTATCTGCAGCTGCATTGATAATTTCTTTATCACCAGTTTCTACAGCTGATTTCCACGCATCCATATGAGCAAACATAGATCCAGCTTCAAAATCAGCAAGACCTTTTTCTACCATTAATACTTCTAATCTATCAGCCATTAAATCAATAGTTCTGTTAACTGAAGAGCCTCCTTCCATAAGTCTAGCACCTTCAGACATATCTGCTATTTGTCCAGCTTCAGATGTAACTAAATAAGCTCTAGCTTTTTGTGTATCAAGATCAAGCATCTGTGCTTTTAACTGTTTAATTGCACTAGATATACCTTTCTTACCTACAATTCTTATAGCTGATTCATCAACTGATTTTTTAAATTCATCTAATAAACCAATAATTTCATCAGGTTCTACTCTAGGGTGTAATAATGTAGCTGCTAATTTTTTACCAGCATCATCCATTATTTTAGATGAAATAAGCTTATTAGATTTAAGTCTCTTACTAAAAGAACCTCCTTCTTTTAACTGTTGTGTTAATTCACTAACTAAGGTTCTATTACTTAGATTTCCTATTTCAATACCTTCTTTACGTGCAGCTTCATGGATAAGATTACCTATCCTACCCCAACTAGATTCTATGTTATTTTGAATCTGTGCAGCATCAGCTTGAGCACCAACAATACCATCAGCATCTTTAGTACGAACTAATGTTTCACCTTCATCGTATAAGTTCCAATCAATAGGAGCTTCACCTTTACTTATATAGTACTCATTAAGTAAGTTAAGTTCTTTTTCTTTACGTGCGTATCCTCTAAGAACTGCGTCTTCTACAGGGTTATCAGAGAACTTGATATCTGTAAATTCATCTTTAGTTAATTCATTTACATTTTTAATACCACCTTCTTTAGCTGGTATAAATTTAGAAGTACGTTGTACACTACGTCCAGCTTTAGTTAAATAGGCTGCACCTTCTACAACACTAGATAGTACTGTAAAAATACCACCTTCATTAACATTCTTAGCACGTTTTTCTCCAGATGAATCATCATCAGTTGTTGCAATACTATTAGGTATCCATTGATAAGTTTTAGGCCAAAACTTTTTTAAAGTACCAGTTAGATTATCATCTTTTTGGTTTTGTTCTGCCACGTAATCAACAGTACCACCTGTACCAAAATCAATACCAAATTTAGAAAAGTATTGAAATGATTTTGAATTACCTAAATTATAAAGCCAAGGTACTTTTTTAGCTACAACACCACTAGCATGTATTTTAGAACCAGCTTGTAATGCCATACTTCTAAGACCAAGTGAAGGTATCACTAGTCCAGATATATTACGTACAGCTTGAGATACTTTATCTTCATATTCAGGTAACTTAGGTATCTTTGGGGCACCAGGTCCATTAACAAAGTTTATAGTATCTGTAACTGTATCTAAAAGACCAACAGCAGGTGCTATACCTTCATATAAGTTTTGTGGTAAACCTCTAATGGTTCCTTCAGCTATATCTTGTACAGCTCCCAATGCACCTGGTCTAGGGACAAATCCTTCTTCTCCAGGTGCTATGTATTCTTGTCTACCTTCCGTAGAAGGTACTTGTTTTGCATCAGAGTCTACTGGAACATCCGTAGATGTTTCATCACCTTGTAAAGTAGTTTGTAATTCTTCTAAAGATGGTAGCTCTAAATTTGTATCTTCTTCCATAATTACTTGTTACCTAGTTCATTCATAGCTACTCCAGCTTCAGTTTCACCGAATTCTGCAGCATCTTGTTTAAATAGAATTTCCTCCATTTGTTTGGTAGCTTCATCAAACTGTTCTTGAGATATACCAGATTGATTTAAAAATAAAAATAATTGTTTATAATCATTTTGACTGAAATCTCCATAACCTTTGTACTTTAATTTATGTTTAATATTTAAAGCAAAAGTGGTATCATTTACAGACTCAGTATTAACATTACTAAATGCTTCATCTAGTTTTGTTTTTAAAATAGAATCAGGATTATTTTTAGGATCTACACTATCTAAGTTTAATAATTCAGCATATGCTTTATCTTCTTTACTTCCTTTTTTCAAAGCTTCTATAGCGTGTTCTAAAAGTTTACTAGGGTTATCACCATACCCTTCTAGTTTGGCAATAGTTAATTGTTTAGCATTAAAGTACCCATTCTGTAATATACCTGCAATACCATCTTTAGTAAAAATAGCATTTGGTGTGTTATATCTTAATTCAGGATTATAAACACCATTTGTTTGATATAGTTCACGTGTACTATTATTATCATCGTGCCATTTTGCAAGGTTTATTGGTACATTATGTTCATTATCAGTTCGTGATAAGATATCTAAATATTTACCATAGTTTTGATAATCTCCACTATCTGCATCAACAGCAAATTTACCAGCACTTTCGTCTTGTGTTAAACCTCCACCATTAGATTTCCAATAAGCTTGAGTTGCATTATAATTATCTAAACTTATTTTATCTAAATCTATAGGTTGACCTTTAGAAATAGTATATGCATTTCTAACTCTTTTAGCAAAATCCTGAGATTGAAATCTATTCAAATCTTTAGATACCCAACCAGCTAATTTTGTAGGTTTACCTTGACCAAATGTTTTTTCTGTTCTTACTTTATTTACTTGATCGGTATTGCTTGTTAATTGTTTTTTAAAATTAGTTTGTTCTTTAGCATCTTTTAATTGTTCAGCTTCTTCTAATAAAACACCTTTAGCTTCAACGTTTTTTAGCTCTTTAAGTTCTTCTATTTTAGTATCTAAATCACCATTATTTCTAATATTAGAATAGGTTTTTATAATTTGTTGTGCTGCTGCTGGAGATTGGTCATTATCTCTAAGGTCTTCTAATAATTCAATCTTTGCAGATTTACCATCTAAAGTACTAACACTTACTTTTGCTATGTATTCATTAATAGCTTTAGTATCAGAATTATCTGTTTTAAATTTTAAATAATTAGATTGAAATTCAGCTGTATCTATTGCTTTAGCTTGTTCATATTTTAAAGCTTCACCTTGTTCAACAGCTTTAAGTAAATGGTTTTCCATAGCACCATCTTTATCAAAAAAAGCTGAAGGTAAATCTTTACCAGCTGGATGATTTAATTCACCTGTTACTAATTTATTCAACATATCTCTATCTAAAACACCAGCTTGACCCATATCATATAAATCTTTTACTACACTTTCAGTTGCTTGTTGAATAGCAGTTTTACCATTAACTTCACTTAAAGGTACAGCTCTATCAAGAATAGTTTTTCTAACATGTTCTATAGCATGATAAGGGTCGTTACCTATTTTAACTAATGGAGATAATGTTGTTTTAAATTCAGATGCTCTACTTGATAACTTTAAAGATTTTGTTTTAGCTTTTTTAGTACCACTAGTTACACCTACTATTCTATCTATTTCATCTGAAACCGTATCACCCCAATGACCATCAGACATTTGGAATGGTTGTAATTTTTTATCTATATAATCTCGGTGCATTTCTGCTCTATTAAGAGAATCAGCTGCATCATATCTTTGAGTCCATTTTACATCACCTTCGTTATCATCTAACATAGCTTCTGTAGTTAGATACTGAACAGCATCTTTAGCTGCATAAACAGCGTTTCTATGTAAGGTACCAGGACTTAAAGATACAATTTGTTCATATAATTCTTGCTGTTTATCACCTGTATAATCTAATTTTTTTAATTCATTTCTTATTGCATCTTCTCTTTTATTTAGATCTAATGTATCTGTTTTATATCTAATTCTTATAGCTTGTTTTTCTTCATTAGATTTACTCTTGTAATTTTGTTCTCTTTTAGTATCTATTGCAGTACTAACTTTGTCTTTTAATGCCATAGCTTTTGGAATGAAATCCGCAAGCTGTTCCATGACTTTTACAATACTTTCATTTTGAGCTTTTTCTACTAATTGTCTATCTCTTTCTCTAAGGTTAGCATGATGTTCTGCTAATTGTTGAGATTGACGATGATATACTTTAGATAAGTTTTCTGACCAATTAGTTGGTTTTTGAGGGTAATATGTCATAGTTATACCTCTTTAAAAGTAACGTCAATTAGGTTATAGTTAACACCATAGAAACCATCTGAACGTAATACAACAGCTTCTGGAACTACTTTAATTACTTCATCAGCCATAGCTCCGATGTATTGTTTAACTTTACCAATGTAATTAAACTTGTAAATACCTAAACCAGATATTGATTCACCTATTTTCTGAATGTTTTCTTTCAAGCGACGGTCAGAACCTGGTACAAATGGCATTGCAATACTAGCAATAGAACTACCAATACTCAAAGCATCCATAAATGCTGCGTGTCCTACATTTTGATATACGGGTTTAGGTGGTACCATATCAGGGTTCTTGACAAATGCTACATTACTAAACATTTGCATTTGTTCTGCTTTAGCTTGACCAGCTGCTTTAGCACCAGTTTGGTATAATTTACTTGTAGCTTTAGTTAAAGCATGTACTTGGTCAGAACCTTTTTTTAAGTATTGACCTAATTCAATAGCACTAATTCTGTCAGCTGATCTACCTACTTGACCACTAGCTTTTAAAGCATCACCTTTATTATTAGCTAAAAATTCTTTCCAATCATCTTGGCTTTTAGTAAACATTTGGTCTACTAACTCACCATGTTTTTCTTGTATATCAGAATAAACGTTAGCTAATCCAAGGTTACTAGCATCAATACCTTGTTCATATTGTAGATGCTCAACATTAGTTAAACTAAGCGTCTGCATCCAATCTCTTTCTCTTTTTTCGAGTTTGTACTCGTAATCTCTTCTAGCTCGCTCGTTAGCGGCTTTCGCTTGGGCTCCTAAACACACGGCAAAATTCTATAAAGGATAAGTTGTTAGGTCCATGTTTTAATTCCCTTAGAAATTTGAACCCTAGGAATTTAAGTAACTTTAGATGGACCTTGTTACGTTTATCTACAATGTTCCACAGTAACTTATTAGGTTGTCTTTCAACATAACGTTTTGCTTCTCTAGCAAAGGTTAGAGGATAGTCATGAATAGCGGGTGTACATAACATCCAGATTTGTCCTCCTTCATCTACTCCAGCCATACCAGCAGTCTTGCCGTTAGGCACTACGAAGTATACGCAGGAGGGTTTCTGAACAGCGTCCACTAACGCTTCTGTGGAATCTATACCGTGACCTTCTTCGACCTCTCTACGG
>VTLG01013473.1_pt1 | contig 15045 bp, 17 predicted proteins | sample 4694571 | NCBI WGS metagenome assembly VTLG01 (sample SAMN12604809, study PRJNA352737) | marine metagenome | biome: ENVO:00000447; feature: ENVO:00000209|ENVO:00000569|ENVO:01000036; material: ENVO:00002151; isolation source: viral sequences binned using virsorter ...
AAAACAAAATACAACAGGTGTAAAAAATATTGCTATAGGCCATACTGCTTTAAGAAGTAATACAATAGGTGTACAAAATCAAGCTATAGGTTATGAAGCTTTATAAGCTAATACAACAGGTCTTAATAATACTGCTTTAGGACATCAATCTTTAAGACTTAATACAATAGGTATAGATAATATTGCTATAGGTAGAACTTCTTTATATTCTAATACAACAGGTAGTTATAGTACTGCTGTGGGTAGAGGTAGTTTGGGTTCCAATTCAACAGGCCAAAAAAATACTGGTTTCGGTTGGAAGGCTGGTGATTCAATTACCACAGGAAGTAATTTAACTTGTATTGGATATGATGCTGAACCTACAGCTGTTGATGCTACAAATGAATTTACTTTAGGTGATGCTAACGTTGCTACTTTAAGATGCAATACACAAAGTATTTCAGCTCTATCAGATGCAAGAGATAAAACAAATGTTCAAGGTTTAAATATAGGATTAAATTTTGTAGATAAATTGAATCCAGTTACGTTTGATTGGAATAGACGTGATGGAACAATGCAGGGTGAAAAGAGCGTTGGATTTATAGCACAAGAATTAGACAGTACACAAAAGGAATTTAAGATTGAAGATAATCTAAATATTGTTTTAAAAACAAATCCAGAAAAATTAGAAGCTGCTCAAGGTAAGTTGATTCCTGTATTAGTTAAGGCTATACAAGAGTTGTCAGCAGAAGTAAAAGAATTAAAGGGAAAAATTAAAGATAAATAGTATTAGGTAAAAAATATGGCAAATCCTTCAACAAGAGAAACGTTAAAACAATATGCTTTAAGGTCATTAGGCAAGCCTGTAATAGAGGTTAATGTAGATGATGACCAATTAGAAGATAGATTGGATGAAGCGTTACAGTATTTTGCTCAATATCACTATGATGGTGTTGAAAGATGCTACTTAAAATATAAAGTTACGGCTGCTGATATACTTAGGATGCAATCTCCTACAGGAGATTCTACTCTAGTTGCAACAAAAAATAGTGTAACAAGTACTTTTACAATAGCAAATAATTATGTTATTGTTCCTGAAGCTGTATTAGCAGTAACAAGAATATTTCCTTTGTCGGATAGACATAGTATGAATATGTTTGATATACGTTATCAATTAAGATTAAACGATCTTTATGATTTTTCATCTACCTCAATTATTCACTATGATATGGTATTAAGACATTTAGATTTTTTAGATCATATTTTAGTTGGAGAAAAACCAATAAGATTTAATCAATATAATAATAGGTTGTATATAGATATGGATTGGAAACATGATATTACAACCGATGAACATTTAATTATTGAGTGTTATCGTAAATTAGATCCAGCAGTTATGACGGATGTTTATAATGACATTTATATAAAACGATATACAACAGCTTTATTTAAAAAGCAATGGGGTGCTAATTTAAGTAAATTTGATGGTGTTGCTATGGTTGGTGGAGTAAAACTTAACGGCGAACAAATGTATTCACAATCATTACAAGACATAGAAAAATTAGAAGAAGAAATAAGAGGCACATACGAAACGCCTGTTACGTATATGATAGGATAATGCAATGCCAACAAATCATTACTTTCAATCAGGCAGTGGTATAGGGAGTCCTGCCGAAAAAAGACTTTACGAAAATTTAATTATGGAAGGCCTAAAAATATATGGCCATGATTGTTATTACCTACCACGGACATTAGTTAATCAAGATTTAATATTAGGAGAAGACGTATTAAGTAAATTTGATGATTCTTATTTACTTGAAATGTACATTGAAACTACTGAAGGTTTTGCAGGTGAACAAGAATTAGTATCTAAATTTGGTTTAGAAATAAGGGACGATACAACCTTTATGATTTCTAAACGTAGATGGCAGGACCAAGTTGATACTCCTGCAACGCTTATAAAAGAAGGTAGACCAAATGAAGGAGATTTAATCTATTTTCCTTTAATGAATTCATTTTTTGAAATTCAATTTGTTGAAGATCAAGAACCATTTTTCCAATTAGGTAATTTACCTGTTTACAAATTACGTACTACAAGATTTGAATATAGCTCGGAAAGAATTGATACCGATGTTGCAGCTATTGATAAGTTAGAGGATACAAGATCACTAGATCAATTACAACATCAATTTAATTTAGAAACAGCTACAGGAACAGGTTCATTATTATTAGAATCTTCTACTGGTGAAATTAATTATTTAATTAATGAATCTTTTAGTATTACAACACAATCAAAAGATTTTGCAGATAATGTAGCATTTGAAGCAGAAGATGATATATTAGATTTTACTGAAAGAAATCCTTTTGGTGAAGTGGATGAAGGATTTTAAATATGTTCGGTAAACATTTTTATCACCAAAGTTTAAGGCGACTTGTAATAGCGTTTGGTACAATTTTTAATAATATAGTAATTCATAGAAAGGACAGTTCTGGTAATGTTGTCCAATCTCTTAAAGTACCTTTAGCATATTCACCCAAAGAAAAATTTATAACAAGATTAGATCAACAAGCTGATTTAGACTCTAGAGAAGTCGCTATAACTTTACCTCGTATGGGTTTTGAGATTGCTGGTATTGCTTATGATGCAACCAGAAAATTACAAAAATTAGGAAAGGTTAGAGCAGTTAAATCAAGTAGTCCATCAATTATGGATTATCAATATAATCCTGTACCTTATAATATAAGTTTTAATTTATATTCTTTTACAGCTACTGCTGAAGGTGGGTTACAAATAATAGAACAAATATTACCTTATTTTCAACCAGATTATACTGTTACAATAAACACTATACCATCTATGAATATTAAAAGGGATGTTCCTATTATTTTAAATAATGTTGCGTATGAAGATAGTTACGATGGAGCATATACACAAAGACGAGCTGTTACTTATACTTTAGGATTTACTGCAAAAACTTATTTGTATGGTCCAGTTTATTCACAAAGAGTTATTAAAGAAACACAAGCAGATATGTATACTGATACTACTGGAACAGAAAAAAGAGAGGAAAGAATTATTGTAGTTCCCGATCCTACAACTGCTAGTGCGGATGATGATTTTGGATTTACTACAACAATAAATACTTTTGCGGATAGTAAGAATTATAATCCAGCAACTGATAGTGATGAATAATTATGAGTATAGACGATAAAATAAATGAAGCCTTAGGTATATCTAATACTGAAACACATACTACTAAGCAAGTTATTAAAAAGGAATTTACACCACCAGTTCCAAGATTAGAGGATAAAGAAAAACAAGATATAGATAATGATTACAAATATAGTAGAGAAAATTATTATAATCTTATAGAACGTGGCCAAGATGCTGTGCAAGGTATATTAGATATTGCTAAAGAAAGTCAGCATCCTAGAGCATATGAAGTGGCAGGTAATTTAATTAAACAAGTTGCTGAAACAGTAGATAAGTTAGAAGACTTACAAGGTAAAATTAAAAGATTAAAAGATGTGCCAGATAGAGTTAATACAAATATTAAACAAGCATTGTTTGTAGGTTCATCTACCGAATTACATAAATTGTTAAAAAATAAAAGAGAACGGACAGTAGAAGAAGATGACAATAGAAAGTAAAGAACATTATTTAGGTAATCCAAATTTATTTAAAGCAAATACACCTCAGCAATATACTAAGGAACAAATAAAAGAAATTCAAAAGTGTATGGAAAATCCTATATATTTTATTGAAGAACATATGAAAATTATTTCTATTGATAAAGGTATGATACCTTTTGCTATGTATTCATTTCAGAAAAAAATGGTAGATACATTTCATAACAATAGATTTACAATTTGTAAATTGCCTAGACAATCAGGTAAGTCAACTATTATTATTGCTTATCTTTTACATTATGTTATTTTTAATCCAAGTGTTAATGTAGCTATTCTTGCTAATAAATCTTCTACAGCAAGAGATTTGTTAGGACGATTACAATTAGCATATGAAAATTTACCTCCATTTTTACAACAAGGGGTATTGAATTGGAATAAAGGTTCTTTAGAATTAGAAAATAATAGTAAAATACTCGCAGCTGCAACATCTTCAAGTGCAATTCGGGGTGGTGCATATAATATTATTTTCCTAGATGAGTTTGCTTTTATACCTCATAATATTGCTGAACAATTTTTTAGTTCAGTTTATCCAACAATTTCATCTGGTAAAAAATCAAAAGTTATGATGGTATCTACACCACATGGAATGAATATGTTTTATAAACTTTGGAATGATTCTATACATAAAAGGAATGATTATGTACCTATTGAAGTACATTGGAGTGAAGTGCCTGGCCGTGATGAAGCATGGAGACAGGAAACTATACGAAATACTTCCGAAGCACAATTTACTACCGAGTTTGAATGTGAATTTGTAGGTTCAGTAGATACACTTATTAGTCCTTCTAAACTTAAATCATTTTCATATGTACATCCTATAGTATCAAATGCTGGTTTAGATATGTATGAAAGACCAATTAAAGGCCATGAATATGTAATGACGGTTGATGTTGCAAGAGGTACGGTGCGGGATTATTCTGCTTTTGTTGTATTTGATGTTACACAGGTGCCTTATAAAATTGTAGCAAAATTTAGAGATAATGAAATAAAACCTTTAATATTTCCACACACAATAGAAAGATTAGCAAAACAATATAACAATGCTAATGTATGTGTTGAAGTAAATGATATAGGTGGTCAAGTAGCTGATGCATTGCAATTTGAATTAGAATATACAAATCTTTTAATGTGTGTTATGAAAGGCCGTGCAGGTCAAATATTAGGGGGTGGATTTTCTAAACGTGGAACTCAATTAGGAGTTCGTATGACTAAACAAGTTAAACGAGTAGGTTGTTCTAATTTAAAAGTGTTGTTAGAATCTGATAAATTAATTATGCAAGATTTTCATATGATTGAGGAACTTTCAACATTTATAAGACGTGGACAATCTTTTCAAGCTGAAGAAGGTGCAAATGATGATTTATGTATTTGCTTAGTTATATTTGCATGGCTATCAAATCAAAGATATTTTAAAGAATTAACAAACCAAGATGTACGAGCAAAGTTATATGAAGAACAACAAAATGCAATAGAACAAGATATGGCTCCTTTTGGTTTTAAAGATGATGGTTTAGATGAAGAATATGAAGTAGATGATAAAGGGGAGGTTTGGAGTCCAGTAGAAGTTCGTAAAGGTTTAGGATAAAGAATTATAATATACTAAATAGAAGTGAGATTAATGATACTTATTCGCTAGTAATAAGGAGAATATAACATATGGCATTTCAAGTTTCACCAGGTGTTTTAGTACAAGAAAAAGACTTGACAAACGTTATACCTGCTGTTGCAACATCTATTGGAGCAATAGCTGGGGATTTTACAAAAGGACCAACAGATGAGATTGTTTCTATTTCTTCTGAAAAAGATTTAGTTGAAACGTTTGGTAAACCTACTGCTACAAATTTTGAACATTTTTTTAGTGCTTCAAGTTTTTTACAGTATGGAAATTCTTTAAGAGTTGTACGAACATCAGGAACAGGACTTTTAAACGCTACTGAAAGTGGTAGTGGTTTATTAATAAATAACACAACGCATTACCAAGATAATTATGCTGATGGTTCAGCCTCTAATGGATTATGGGGTGCAAGAACAGCAGGTAGTTGGGGTAATAATTTAAAAATATCAAGTTGCCCTTCTGCAACTGTTTATGAAGAAACAGCAAAAACTGCAATAAATCAAGCTGATTGTGCTGTGGGTGATACCACAGTAACTATAGATTCTGCTTCAGGACTTTCTGTAGGAGATATAGTAAATTTTGCTGAAAGTGGTGGTTATGAATATAGAATAACAAATATTGCTTCACTTGTTTTAACAATAGTAAGACATCCATCAGGTGTTGGTGGTTTACATACGGCTGTTGCTGATAATGCAGCTGTTAGACGTAGATGGCAATATTATGATTTAGTTTCAGCTGCACCAGGAACATCACCATATACTACTGATAGAGGTGGTTCAAATGATGAAATACACGTGGTTGTTGTTGATGAAACTGGAGACATTACAGGTAAAGCTGGAGATGTTTTAGAAGTATATGATTCAGTATCAAAAGCTTCAGACGCAAAAACACCACAAGGTGATGATAATTATTATCCAAATGTAATTTTTAACAAATCAAAATATGTTTATTGGTTAGATCATAATTCAGGCGGAACAAATTGGGGTGTTGGTGGAACAGGTACTACATTTACAGCAGTTACAGCTGTTAGTAATGTAAGTTTAGCTTCAGGTAATAATGGTACTGCAGGAACAACTGCTCAATTAAAAACTGCTTATGAAAAATATACAGATGCAGAAACAGTTGATGTAAATTTAATTATTGCTGGTAAAGGTGATGCTACACATATTGACAATTTAGTTACAATTGCTGAAAGTAGAAAAGATTGTGTGGTATTTGCTTCTCCAGAAAGAAGTGATGTTGTTAATGTTTCAAATTCTGAAACACAAACAAATAATGTAAAGGGGTTCTTTGATGCTATTACATCATCCTCTTATCTTGTTTTTGATAGTGGTTACAAATATACTTATGACAAATATAATGATGTGTTTAGATTTGTACCGTTAAACGGAGACATTGCTGGTTTGGCTGCAAGAACAGATTTAATCGCAGACTCATGGTTCTCACCTGCTGGTTTTAGCAGAGGAGTAATTAGAGGTGCTGTTAAGTTAGCATACAATCCAACTAAAACACAAAGAGATACTTTATATAGAGCTAGAGTAAATCCAGTTACAACTTTTCCAGGACAAGGCACAGTCTTGTTTGGAGATAAAACTGCTTTGAGTGCTCCGAGTGCATTTGATAGAATAAATGTAAGGAGATTGTTTATTACGTTAGAAAAAGCAATTTCAACAGCTTCTAAATTTCAATTGTTTGAATTTAATGATGAATTTACAAGAGCTCAATTTAGAAATCTTGTAGAACCATTCCTTAGAGATGTACAAGGCCGAAGAGGAATAACAGACTTCTTGGTTGTTTGTGATGAAACAAACAATACTGGAGATGTAATTGATAGAAATGAATTTAGAGCTGACATATTCGTTAAGCCAACTAGATCAATTAATTTTATAACTTTACAGTTCATTGCAACGAGAACAGGTGTTGCATTTGAAGAAGTGATAGGAGCGTAGAACCATGCCAAATATAAATGACTTTAAAAGTAAATTAAAGGGCGGTGGCGCTCGTGCTAATCAATTTAGAGTAGTAATGCCTTTTCCAGGATTTGCATCCCTTGGCGGAGAAACAGAAAATATGAGTTTCTTATGTCATAGTACTAGTTTGCCAGGAATGACAATTGGAGAAGTGCCAATACCATTTAGAGGTCGGGAACTTTATGTTGCAGGAGATAGAACTTTTGCTACATGGGCAACTACAATTCTAAATGATTCAGACTTTAAAATTAGAAACGCATATGAAAGATGGATGAATGGTATTAATAATATGTCTGATAATGAAGGATTAGTAAATCCTGCTGATTATCAAGTTGATGCTTTCGTTGACCAATTAGATCGAAATGGAAATATAATTAAATCGTATACTTTCAGAGGAATGTTTCCAACAACAATAGATGATATTGCTTTGGGTTATGCTACTAATAATGCAGTAGAAGAATTTGTAGCTACTCATAGATATCAATATTTTGAAACAAATACGACTACTTAATGTTTTATAAATATTAGTAGAATTGAGGTAAAATATAATGGCCGAACTATTTGGGTTTAAAATAGAGCGTTTAAAATCGCCTACAACCGATCCAAGACAAAACATAGTCCCACCTCAAGCAGATGACGGAACACAAACCGTCCCTGCTGGTGGGTACTTTGCGTCTTATGGTGGGTTTGATCAGACAGCAAGAAACGAATTAGACTTAATAAGAAGATATAGAGAAATTTCTTTACATCCAGAATGTGATTTAGCAATTGAGGATATAGTTAGTGAAGGACTTGTATCTAATGAAAATCAACAATCTGTACAATTAGATTTAAGTAAGATAAATTATAACGATGGTATTAAAAAGAAGATAAGAGAATCTTTTATAGAAGTATTAGATTTATTAAATTTTGATACCAAAGGCCATGATATTTTTCGTAGATGGTATGTTGATGGTAGACTATATTACCATAAAATTATTGATGCAGAATCTCCCAGACTAGGTATAACAGAAATAAGATATATTGATCCTCGTAAAATTAGAAAAATACGAGAGGTTAGAAAAAATAGAATAGATGGCCTTCCAGGTATAACTGCTTTTCAAGACAAGTATCAAGAATATTATGTGTTTAATGAAAAGGGAATACATCCAACATCAGCTTCAAATACAGGTGGTGTACAAATATCAACAGACGCAATAGCTTATTGCACTTCAGGTTTAGTAGACCAAACACACAATCAAGTATTATCCTATTTACATAAAGCAATTAAACCAGTTAATCAATTAAGAATGATTGAGGATGCTGTTGTTATTTACAGAATAGTTAGAGCTCCTGAAAGAAGAATATTTTATATTGATGTAGGAAATTTACCTAAAATTAAAGCAGAACAATATTTAAGAGATGTCATGGCAAGATATAGAAATAAACTTGTCTATGATGCAAGTACTGGTGAGATTAGAGATGATAGAAACTATATGTCAATGTTGGAAGATTTTTGGTTACCTCGTAGAGAAGGTGGGAGGGGTACAGAAATTACTACATTACCTGGAGGACAAAATCTAGGAGAAATTAATGATATAGAATATTTCCAAAGAAAACTATATCGTTCTTTAAACGTTCCAATCAGTAGATTAGAAAGTGGTAGTGGTTTTAATTTAGGAAGAGCAGCTGAAATTAGTAGAGATGAAGTTAAATTTACTAAATTTGTAGGCCGTTTAAGAAAAAAATTCACTACATTATTCCATGATTTATTGAAGACTCAATTAATTCTAAAAGGTATTATTGCACCTGAGGATTGGGATCAAATAGGTGGACATATTACTTACGATTTTTTACAAGATGGTTATTTTGCTGAACTTAAACATTCAGAAATGTTAAAAGAAAGACTTTTACTTGCAGGTGAAATGCAAAATTACGTTGGTAAATATTATTCAAATGAATATATTAGAACTAAAATTTTAAGGCAAAATGAGCAAGAGGTTAAAGAGATTGATAAACAAATGGAAGGTGAAAATGTACAACCAGAAGAACAACCGAATAGCGATGAAAAGGATATAAATAGTAACAATGAGTAATGAAAATACAAAAAAATTTGTTAATTCACTTGACAAAGGCAATAGCGATCAAGCAAAGACTGATATTAAAAATTCTCTTGCTGATAAAGTTAGTGCTACTTTAGATGACAGAAAAGTTGCTGTTGCACAATCATTATATACTACAGATAATGCAACACAAACTGCTACTAAAGAGGTATCAGGTGATGAAAACAATAAGTAAATTTAAAGAAGAAAATATTACTGAATCAAATGACTATAAGCGCACAAGGCAATATAATAAATTATCGCCTAAAATGAAACGTGCTGTAGATATGATTTTTCGTAATGCAGATAATGATGCTGATGTAATAGCAGACTTTGAGCTTAATGTAAGAAAGGCTGCAAATAAATTTAAGGTAACTATAAGTAATCTTATGAAATATTTTGATAAAGAAACTTTAACAATTTTAAGGAGATAATAAATGGCTGCTAGACAAACAATTCTAACAGATAATTCCGCTGAAACAAAAGTATGGATCAGTTTAGACAATCATGGTTCTGCTGTAACTGTGGATGCTAGTGCGTTAGCAAATGCAAAAGCTACTGGAGATAAGTTACACGTTAGAAGAATTGACTGGTCTGTGGACAAAGAAATTAATATTTCTTCTACTGGTTCAGGTACAACTGATATGATAAATCTTGCTGGTGGAACAGCAGGGTCTTTCAATACACATATAATTAAAAATATTGCAACACAACCTGGTAACGCTACAGATGCAGATATAGTTGTAACGCCTGGTTCAAATTGTGATGGATTTGTTTATTTGGAATTATTAAAAGATCCGTCAGGTTGGTAGTAAATGGCTGATACAGTATCAAGTTTAACTTTAACAGATACTTCTGGTGTTAAATTTACAGCAAAATTTACAAACAGTTCAGATGGTACAGGAGAAACTTTAGTAAAAAAAGTTGATGCTTCTGCATTAACTTTTATGACCGAAGATGGTAATAGAACTATTGCTAAACTTTATTGGTCAATAAACACTTCAAATTCTAGGTCGGGAGTAGAAATTATTTGGGATGGCGCTACGAATGCGACAGCAGCTTTTCTATCAGGAAATGGTAATTGGGATTTAAGAACTGATGGAAATGAGATTACAAACAATGCTACGACACCTACAGGAGATGTTTTGTTTTCAACAAAAAATTTCGCAAACGGAGATAATTACACAATAATTGTTGAGTTTAGATAATATTTTGTATAAATAATACAAGAGATAGATACTAATGAAATTAATTACCGAAGAAATCCGAAACGTAAAATATATCGTAGAGCAATCTAAAGATGGTAAAAAAAATTATTCCATCAAAGGTATTTTTATGCAATCCGATGTCAAAAATAAGAACGGAAGAATCTATCCACAACATATTTTACAAAGAGAAGTAGTCAGATACAATAAAGATTTTATAAATAAAAATCGTGCATTTGGTGAGTTAGGACATCCTGAAGGTCCTACTGTGAATTTGGAACGTGTATCACATATGATCAAATCTCTCTATCCAGATGGAAATAATTTTATAGGGGAAGCAAAAATTTTAGATACCCCTTATGGAAAAATAGTGAAATCACTAATTGATGAAGGTGCAAGTCTTGGAGTGTCTTCCCGAGGTATGGGAACACTACAAAATACAGGTAATGCTAATCTAGTTAAAGATGATTATTACCTTGCTACAGCAGCTGATATAGTTGCAGACCCTAGTGCTCCAGATGCTTTTGTAGAAGGCATAATGGAAGGTAAAGAGTGGGTTTGGGACAATGGAAAATTGAAAGAACAAGATATTGACGAATTAAAATTACAGGTTGAACGAGCACAAAGAGAACAAAGAGCAGAAATTAATGCTCGTGTTTTTGAGAGTTTTCTTACAAAACTGTAATTTTATAAATATAGTTGACACAAAGTTAACTATTTTTTAACATAAGAAGGATAGAGGAGAAACCAATGGCAAATGGAAAAACAGACGCTATGGCGCCTAAAAAGAATGCTGCCCCAGCAATGCCCGCTCAATCTTTAAGTACGACTATTCAAAATGTAATTAAGAAAGCAGTTACATCACCGAATGATCCTAAAATAGATTTTGCACAAGGCGTTAACCATATTACTGGTGACGCACATCAAAAACGTGCAGGTAAAGCTGATAGTATGCAAACTTTAAAAGCTTCATATATTCCTGAACAAGGAAATGGAGAAAAGGACGACAAAGCGAAAGATATTAAAGCTCAACATGATGATGAAAAGAAAAAAGAATTGATAGCTCAACATGATGATGACAAGAAAAAAGAATTGAAAGCAAATGCTGATAAGGAAAAAGAAGTTAAAGAACAGGATGAAAAAGACAAAGAAGAATTGAAAGCAAATGCTGATAAGGAAAAAGAAGTTCAAAAAGAAGGTGAATTACCACCTGCTTTGAAAAAAGCAATTGACGCTAAAAAAGATAAAGAAGCTGTCAAAGAGCAAGACGAAAAAGATAAAGAAGAATTGAAAGCTCAGCATGATGCAGAAAAGAAAAAAGAATTAAAAGCTCAGCATGATGATGATAAAAAAGATGTCAAAGAGCAAGATGAAAAAGACAAAGAAGAATTGAAAGCTCAAGACGAAAAAGATGCTGAGAATAAAAAAGAATTGAAAGCACAACATGATGATGAAAAGAAAGACGTAAAAGAAGATGATGAAGGTGATGAAAAGAAAAAAGAATTGAAAGCACAACATGATGATGAAAAGAAATCTGCTAAAGAAAAAGTAAAAGATATTGACATGAAAGAAGATGTTAAGGCACTTGTTGGTGATGAATCAGATTTATCTGAGGAGTTCAAACAAAAGGCTGCAACAATTTTTGAATCTGCTGTAAAAGCAAGATTAGTAGAAGAAATTGAAAAATTAGAAAGTGAATATGCAACTAAAGTAAGCGAAGGAACTTCTAAAGCAAAGGAAGAAATTGTTGAAAAAGTGGACGCTTATCTAAATTATGTAGTCGAGGAGTGGATGAAAGATAACGAATTGGCTATAGAAAAAGGTTTAAGATCAGAAATATCAGAAGACTTTATTAGTGGTCTTAAAAATTTATTTGAATCTCACTACATTGATATGCCTGCAGAAAAATACAATGTAATTGAGAATCAAGCTGCTGAAATTGAGGAGTTAAAGAAAAAATTAGATGAATCAGTTGATAAAACTGTAGAGTTAAATTCTAAAGTAGGTGAATTTGCTAGAGAAGATATATTGCAAGATGTAGCTTCTGATTTAGCTGATACCGAAAAAGATAAACTTAAAGGTTTAGCAGAAACTATTGAATATAATGGTGCGGATGATTTTAGAAAGAAAGTAGAAACTATTAAAGATTCTTATTTTCCTAAAACAAAAGCAAATGATGAAACTAGTACCGTAGCGGAAGATAATTCGATCCCTAATTTAGAGGGGTCTATGGCTGCATATACCGCTGCTATTAGTAATTTAAAAAACAAGAAAACGTGGTAAACGTTTCTTGTTAGTTAACTAACAATAATAAGGAGAGATAGAAAATGTTTTTATCTGAACATATACAAACGAAGTGGCAACCTGTTTTAGATCATCCAGACCTTCCAGAGGTTAAGGATAATTATAAAAGAGCTGTTACTTCCGTGATACTAGAAAACCAAGAGAAGGCATTAAGAGAAGATGAAGCTTTTTTAAGTGAAGCTGCACCTGCTAATGCTACTGGTTCTGGTGTTACAAATTGGAATCCTATACTTATCTCGTTAGTTAGACGTGCTATGCCTAATTTGATCGCCTATGACGTATGTGGCGTTCAACCTATGTCGGGTCCAACTGGTTTAATATTTGCTATGAGAAGTAGATATGCAACTCAAGGTGGAACTGAAGCATTGTTTAATGAAGCGGATTCTGATTTTACTGGTAGAAATGCTGCTGGTAGTGCGACAGGTGGTTTTAGTGCAACAGCTCAGGCTGGTACTAACCCTGCTATATTAAATGACGGTTCTCCAGGAACATATACAACTGGTACAGCAATGACTACAGCGAAAGCTGAAGCATTAGGTGATGCTAGTGGTAATGCTTTTGCGGAGATGGCATTCTCAATTGAGAAATCAACGGTGACTGCTAAATCAAGAGCTCTAAAAGCAGAATATACTATGGAACTTGCTCAAGACTTGAAAGCAATCCATGGTTTAGATGCAGAAACAGAATTGTCAAATATTCTGTCTGCTGAAATTCTTGCAGAAATCAATAGAGAGGTCGTAAGATCAATTTATATTGGTGCTGAGTTCGGACAAGCTGATAATGATAATTCAGATGCTGCTATTAATACCACAAATGCTGGTATCTTCGATTTAGATACTGACTCAAATGGTAGATGGTCAGTTGAACGATTTAAAGGTTTGATGTTTGCGTTAGAACGTGATGCTAACACCATTGCTCAGAGAACACGTAGAGGAAAAGGTAATGTAATTATCTGCTCTTCCGACGTAGCTTCTGCTTTGCAAATGGCTGGAGTGTTAGATTATCAATCATCTTTAAGTAATAGTTTGAATGTTGATGACACAGGAAATACCTTTGTTGGTGTGTTAAATGGTAAATTTAAAGTTTACATTGATCCATACTCAGCAAATCTTGGTGGTAATGCTTCTCCAACTAAACAATTTTATGTTGTTGGATTTAAAGGAAGCTCACCATATGATGCAGGTATTTTTTACTGTCCATATGTACCATTACAAATGGTAAGAGCTGTTGGACAAGACAGCTTCCAACCAAAAATTGGCTTCAAAACACGATATGGTTTAGTTGCTAATCCTTTTGCTGGAAGTGATGTAACGGGTACTGGTGCTATTACTGCTGATGGCTTAACGGCTGCAAACAGTAACAGGTATTACAGACGAGTCCAAGTTGCTAACATTATGTAATTAAGTGTTTATATAACAGAATTAAGGGCGATGTAAAAGTCGCCCTTTTTTTTGGTCTTATATTTCATATAAATAGTGATATGACTTCTATTAATATGTTCAACAGACAACCGACTAAATTTGACTATGCAAGTCCTACACAATTTAGATTTACTATTGTCAAATTACCTAAGGTAGAATTTTTTGCTACTGCTGTTAATATTCCTAGCATAACGTTAGGTACAGCAAGTCAAACTACACCTTTAAAAGACATACCAATGCCTGGTGAAAAATTAGAATATGCCAATTTAAATATCAATTTTTTAGTAGATGAAAATTTAGAAAACTATAGAGAAATGCATGGTTGGTTAACAGGTCTTGGGTTTCCAAGAGATTGGTCTCAATTTAGAAATTTACAAGATGCAGGAGGTGATAGATATCCAACTGGTACTAATGTGGGTTTGAGTAAAGAATTAGGCAAGGTTAGAAAAGCCGTACAAGATGATGGTGCTACATATTCAGATGCAACATTATTTGTATTATCAAGTAAAAATAACCCAACGTTAGAAGTTAGATTTAAAGATATCTATCCTATTTCATTGTCAGGTTTGGAATATAATCAACAAGAAACAGACATTAATTATTTAACAGCTACTGTATCTTTTGCATATACAATATATGAATTTGCTAGTGTTGGATCAAGTACTACTTTGGAAACAACATCATAGGTCGTTGACTAAATAATTATATTATGTTATAATTATATAAAGGTGAAATATTATGACACTTGAAGAATTAGAAAATTTAGCTGATGTTGATTTA
>VTLG01002941.1_pt1 | contig 15042 bp, 29 predicted proteins | sample 4694571 | NCBI WGS metagenome assembly VTLG01 (sample SAMN12604809, study PRJNA352737) | marine metagenome | biome: ENVO:00000447; feature: ENVO:00000209|ENVO:00000569|ENVO:01000036; material: ENVO:00002151; isolation source: viral sequences binned using virsorter ...
AAAAAGCTTGTAAATTTTGATGAAACTGATGTCCGATTCAAAGATAAAAAAGGATCGATAGGTTATTTAAAAAGAAAAGGAAGCAAAGCAAGTGATCGAATAGAAGAAAACAAAGTAAACAATCATTTCTTTGTAACTGAATCAAACATAAAAGAATTAATAAATTTATAAAAGAGGAACAATAAAACCATGAAAAAAATAATAGTAAAAGATTATTGGGATAATGAAAGAGAAATCAAAGTCTATCAACAAAGAGCAAGACGAACTAGACTTGTCCTGGATGATTACGACAAGTTTATAATCATAGATGATAAGCCTATAAGAGATAATGAAAATCAAGTGATTATATTTTCATCAAAGGTTTACTGGTTAAATGATATTTCAAAAAAAGGAAAAGCGGAATCACTTCCAATTATTTATGTTGAAAAACATGAACATTTTTTAGATCCTTTAGCGGATAATTATTGGACTGCGACAGATTCAAGCAGTGAATTCATAAAAGAAATAGAGGGATTTATATGGGAAGATCATTTTTCTAGTGGTGTAGTCAGGACAGCAAACAATAAAATTGATGCAATCATTAAGGTATTAATGGAAATAGTTTAAAAAATAAAATAAAAATAGGAACAAATAAAAATGATAAACGAAAACTTTAAAAACATAAAAAAAGGAACACAACTAAAAGTTAATAATGGTTTGGGATTGTGTACGGCCTACGCTTTGGAAAGTATTAGACAAGGCAAAGGATACAAAACAGTTTTATTGGTTGATTTAAAAGCTAGTGAGGTTGGCTTCTTTGACGAGTATGGCTCTATCTATGTTAAAGATATAGTATCGGTCATCGATTAATAAAAACGCTTTAAAAAGGCTCTTATTCGCTTCAATGGTAAGAGTCTTTTTTTTGTGTTTATGCTTAACTACTATCATCACTTATAGAACTGTCGTTATTGTTAGCGCTAAAAGTTTAACTTTGTTGGAAATTTAAGACCTGTCCTGGTAAATAGTAAAATAGATATGTCCTTGATTTACAAAGGTTTTTTAATATTCAAGGGCTTTCATATAAAATTAAATTGATAAATGATTTGACTAGGCCTGTAAAAGTTGATAAAATCCAATAACAATGTGGGCAACTGCTAGATAATTATAGATTTAAAATAAGGATTAAAAACATGGAAAATAAAACCGAATTTACAACACAAGAACTAAAAGACCTTTTAAACAATGTCAATTTATTTAATATCTTAGCCAATAATATTAATAATTATGGTGACGAGAACGATACATGCGCTAAGTTTGGCAATGTCGAGGAATTAGCTAACAAAATTTATTTAATGATTAGAGAAAGGGAGCAAGAAAACAATGAGTAATCTACATAATGACATGATACTAGAAGACCTTTATGAAACATATCTAGAAAAAGGTGAAAAAGAACTTAATCTAAGTGGTGATGAGTTAGAGCAATATGCAGACGAGTCAACCATGTTGGCCTTTGATCAATTAGGTGATTATCCTGGTATTGATGACTTAGAATCTAGAATTTGCAACTGTGGTGAACTTATAGAAGAGTGTAACGAGCCATACGAACACATGACAAGCGGAGCATAAAAACATGGAAAATAAAAAAGAAAAAACATTAGAAACTTATAGCGTACACGTTAAGGTAATCGGCCATTGGTATGAAGAGTACCAAGTTGAAGCAGAATCAAAAGAAGATGCAGAGGATCGTTGGATTGATGGTGATTGTATGGAACAATACGAGCATTGTGGAAATGAACGAGAAGTTGTTCAGGTGGAGAAATACTAAATGAATATATTTTACTTTTACGACTGTCCGATAGCTTCAGCAAAAGCACAGCCTGACAAGATGTTAGTCAAGATGCCACTTGAAACTGCTCAGATGTTATGCACAGCACACCGAGAGTTAGATGGTGATGAATATGCAGATGCCAATGGCCTATATAAAAGAGCATATTGGAATCATCCATGCACCATATGGACAAGGAAATCTAAAGGTAATTATCAGTGGCTATATGATCATTTCCTGGCATTAGGTGATGAATATACTTATCGTTATGGTAAAACACATGCAAGTGTTAAAAAACTTTCTAAGCCTTTACATTTTTGCCCAGAAAATATTAAAAGATGTATGAACATGACACCAGTAGCACAAGCTATGCCTGATCAATACAAAGATGATGATCCTATTAAAGCCTATCGTAACTACTGTATCAACGAAAAAGACTATGCAAAATGGGAAAAAGGCAGAAATAAGCCGAAATGGTGGAATAAAGATGTTGCATTTTAATTTTATTTCGATTATAATCAGAGTATGTTAAATTTAATTATAGAAAAAGGAGCAAATAGAATGGCCTTAACTACAAAAATAGATAGCTTTGTTGATCAAGCTTATCAACGATTAGAAGCATTAGATCCCTTAGATAACCAAGAACTGGCCGAGATCGAAAGAATCGAAGAGGAGTTATATCAGGATCTTATGGAAGCAAATTACAATGAAATATCAAAGACTGTTAAAGATCATGACGATATTGAATTGTTAGCAGAGCGAATGACAGAATCTATGATTTCCTGGAGGAGCAAACGATGAGTGATAATTTTATTTTTGACGAAAAACAAATGATTTTTTTTCAAAAGGGCAAACCTGATGGTTGGTGTATTGTTTTGGGAGTAAACGGGGATGCTTTTGGAGAAGAAAATGCGGGTAAGTTTACTGAGTTTCAGGTATCTAATGGAAAAACAAGTAATCGTGGCGAGAGTAGCGATCATTGTTTTTTAGAGGACGCTATAAAAGAATGCCTTAAACTCAATGCTCAAGGAGAAAAGCGATGAGTCATACTTGGAACGGATTATCTTTTGATTTCAAAAGCGTTGAAGAAGCGAGAGAATACTTAAGACAATTTAAAAATATGTCAGTTGTTATTCGATTGAACAACGAAAACGATTATAACTTTTTAACAAAGGCCATATTCAAAATGCATGGTATGGCAAGAATCAAAATTATAAATGGGTTGGCAAATCCTAAAATTAGTTTGTGGAGGAAAACACAATGACTAACCAGCTGTCCTGGAAATATCCAAAAGATTATCGGCAATGTATTGTAAAGAAGATAGACAAAAAACCTTTTGTTGCTAGTTATGAACTAAAATTTTGGATTGGTGGCATGGATGGTGAAAAATATTTGACTGTTTATGACAACGAACAAAACAAATTAATTAAATATAAACTTATAGAAGAGAAAACTTATGGATAAAAGAGAACGAGAACACATGAGACGAGGCCTGTTGGAAAGTTTTGAAGGTAAAGGTACTATTATGTTTAAATATACCAACAGCAATAAAGAATCTAAAATTAGAAGGGTAGATGTAGATGCACTTCCTGATAATCATATCTTGGTAGATAACTTTGTCTTTAAAGGAACAGACAAAACTGCTGATTCTAAAGTAAGAGCATTTAGATTTGACAGAGTAGAAAGTTATTATGGTGTAGAGCCATACAAAAAACCTTACATTGTTAGTATTAAAAGGATTGGCTATTGGATAGACGAGTACGAAGTAGAAGCAGAAAGCGAAGAACTGGCCATAGAAGAATACTACAATGTCGGTGGATGTTTAATAAATGATTCTCCTTTGTATCTAAAAGAATATGAATCAGAGATTGAATCTGTAAAACCTGACTTTATTGAGGAGGATTGGGATGAGTGAAGTAATAAAAGCAGTTGAAGAAGCAAGTATATCTATTGCCTGTTTATTTGATGCTGTGTATGGAGAGGAACTACAAAAAGATGTCGAGCATATTCAAGATCAACTAACAATAATAGAAAACTTTTTTGAAGAGGAGGTGTCTGACAATGAAAACTTATAATGTATTACAATCCGCAATGTATGGACAATGGGTTGAGGTAAAAGCTAACAACAAAGAAGAAGCAATAAAAAAAGTAGATGGTGGTGACTGGACTGATGAAGATATTGTTTCTTCTGAATTAGTAATTCGTGAAACAACAGGTGATGTAGAGGAGATGTCTGATGAGTCAAGCTAAAACAAAATATAAAATCACAAGAATAGAAACTGTTTGTGTTGAGATTGAAGCAGAAGATGATGCAGAAATGAGGGAATTATATAGTAATGGAATTGTTGATGACCATTGTTCTGATAATCTGTGGAATGACTCTGACTTAAATTATAGACAATATGTTTATGAGGTTGATGGAAATTTAGTAGACATATGGAAAGAGGAGGTGTCTGAATGAACGGAAAGAAAGCTAAACAACTCAGAAAGAAAAGTAAGATTCTCCTGGCCAGCTGGTTAAACAGTATTGCGCCTTCAGACGAACAAGAAATAAATTTAAAAAATTTAGAGAGTTATTTACCTAATGAAACTCATGTATTTATAAACAATCGTTATCTGTTAAGTGCTTTTTCTTTGAGGTGGGTGTATAAAAAACTTAAAAAGAATCCTAATTTAACAGTAGAAGAACTTCAAAAAGATTTATTAATTTAACTAAATAAGAGGAAAAAAACATGGCACATGCATATCGTTATAGAATACCATACAAAACCAAACAAGAAAAAGAGGAAGCAGATTTGTTCTTTAAGCTAGAAGAAAAGTTTAGGAATCCTCAATTGAAAAGAAGGCTCAGAGCAAATGGCCAAAGAAAAGTACATGCAATCAAAGATGGATTGAGTGCGAGAGGGTATGATCAAGACCTTCCTAGTAAATATGCAGAAGAGTGGAGACTTTATTTAGAAGTCAAACCTACTGTTCGCAGAAAAGAATTGATTGCTAGTATTAAATATGATCAAGAAAGAGAAAGAAGATATCTTGAAGCAGAATACAGAGATAAAATGGATGATATCAATTCAAGATATGAGAATCGTTTAAGATATTATGAGTCTTAAAGTCTTAGATTTATTCTCAGGCATAGGAGGTTTCAGTCTCGGACTTGAAAACACAAACAAGTTTAAGACTGTTGCCTTCTGTGAAAACGATGTTGATTGTCAAAAAGTTTTACAAAAACATTGGCCTGATGTTCCTATTTTTAACGACATAACCGAGTTAACTTATGAAAAAATCAAAGAAAGAAAAATTGAAAAACCAAATGTCATTGTGGGAGGATTCCCATGCCAAGACATCTCAGACGCAAATCCTGACAGAGAAAAAACTGGAGGGATCAAAGGTAAAAGAAGTGGATTGTGGTCAGAGTTCGCAAGGCTCATCGAAGAAATCCAACCTTCCTGGACAATCATCGAAAATGTCGCATCCCTTAGAAATAAAGGACTTGCATTGGTCTTACAAGATTTGTGGAAGATCAGGTATGATGCGGAATGGCATATTGTATCCGCTTGTTCCGTTGGTGCAATTCACAGAAGGGAAAGAGTTTTTATCGTTGCCTACCCCAACAGCAAGAGATTACAAAGACACAGCGAAGGATTGGAGGAATTTGGCCAAGTATGCTCACAAATACAGATTAGCACCATGCGTAGCAGAACGAGAGAAAAGGAATGGCTACCTGTCAGTCAACCTAGTGGAATGGATGATGGGGTTTCCAGAAGGGCATACAGACTTAGACAACTAGGCAACGCTGTCGTTCCTCCTGTCGTTGAAGCAATAGGAAATTGTATTTTAGATACTTATGAAAATGAAAGAAATAACTTGCAATGAACTTTAAAATTTGATATAATACAGTATAATTTAATCAAGAGGAAAAAACATGTCCGTAAACGAAGATTTTATAAGAGAAAAACTTATCGTTATTGTAGAAGAAATAAACAACGAACTCACTTATGTTTTAGATAGAATTGAAAGCTTGGAAGATTCGTTGGCCGATCAAATATCTGAGTTGGAAGCTACATTGACTGATAGAATCTCAGAGATTGAAAAAGATTAATCTATCCATGAGAGCCAACGCTACGGCAGGTCGCAGACGGATAGAAAAGTAGGTACTCCAGTTGAAATACTATAACAGACAAGGCAGATACAGCGGAGTTAAAGGTACTGCACCTACTAAAAATTTTAAATTAACAATAATAATAATAAAATAAGAGAGGAAAATAGCCATGCTAATAAACGCATTATCTATAGAGTGGGCAAGTATAACCACTCCACAAACGAGGTTTGAACCTCACAAATATACTGTAACTGCTGTAATAAGTGATGAAGATGCACAACAGCTTATATCCGATGGTTTTAGAGTGAACACCAATGACGAAGGTGAACATCGAGTAACGGCCAAAAGATCGGTTTCAAGAAAAGTAAAAGATCGTCAAACAGGACAAGAGATGGAGATTCAAAACGAAGCACCTAAACTCCTGGATGAAAACAAAGAGCCTTTAGATGTAAATGTTGGAAATGGTTCTGTAGGTCAAATCCAAGTTAAGCCTTATGAAAATCGCTATGGTAAATTCTTTGAACTTCAAGCTGTTATGGTAACAAAGTTGGTAGAATATTCTCCTGACGATGATGAAATTCAATTTTAATTATATAGGTACTTATTATGAATGAAGAAAACGATATTATACTGACCATTCAAGGTGTGGTATATAGACAAAGTGAAATGGACACTCCTGCAAGGTTAAGAGCATTTAACAATCTCATTGTTCTTGAATCTGAAGCAGTTAAGCTTGATGATCGAAGAATCGATACTCATATTCGTAGAGAAGGGTGGACAAATGTATTCATTAGTTTAATGAACGAAGAAGAACCTCAACAACAAGAAGAAGAAGAAGCTGAAGTTGACATCGAAGAGACAGATGCTTTTCCTCCTGAAGAGGACTAACAACTATGGTACTCACTGATTCACGTGGTGAGTTAAATGAGACATGTTAAAACTCAAGCCATAGAAACACAGGTAGGAAGTACCTTTTCAAACTTCGGTAGGTGGTAGGCAATTTTTAAAGGAGCAAACATGAACACAGATAAAACTACAGGTTATTCCAAAACTCACCAAGATTGTCCAGTATGTAATCATAAGAAATGTTTATGTATTAATCTAGATGGATCAGCATATTGTTTTAGTTGTAAGACTAGGATACCTGATTACGACAACAAATCAGAAGTCGTGCCTATTTCTAAAAATACCTCTGTTGAAAAAGAACCAACTACTATCATCACTTCTAATTTTGGTGCTTTATCCGACAGAAAAATTTCAGAAGCAACTGCAAAAAAGTTTAATGTTACAATTACTCCTTCTTTAGATGGATCGGTCTATCAACATCATTATCCTTACTACAACGATAACGGAGATAAAATAGCCACAAAAACAAGAAGCGTAAAAACAAAAGATTTTTCTTGGCAAGGAAACACTTCTGAAACTGTTTTGTTTGGTCAACAACTATTTAAAAAAGGAAAGTATCTAACCATAACAGAGGGTGAATGTGATGCTATGGCGTCTTATGAACTCATGGGTAGCAAGTGGCCTGTAGTGTCCATTAAAAACGGAGCAGGAAATGCAGAAAAAGATATCAGAAATAGTTTAGAGTTTATAGAAAGTTTTGATAATGTTGTTATTTGTTTTGATAATGACAAGCAAGGCAGAGATGCATCTAAAAAAGTAGCAAGACTTCTTAAACCAGGAAAAGCAAAAATAATGTCTTTACCTAAAGGATTTAAGGATGCTAACGACATGCTCAAAGAAGGCAAGTTTGTAGAATTTACAAGTTGTTGGTGGGATTCTAAAACATATACACCTGCAGGAGTCATAAATGTTTTCGACAAGAAAGAAGCTTTTCACAATAGAAAAAAGAAACCTACAATTCCTTTTGCTTGGGAAGGCCTAAACAAAAAGATATATGGTCTTCAAGCAGGAACTTTAATGACTCTTACAGGAGGTACAGGACTTGGAAAGAGCAGTGTAACTAGAGAGTTGGAACATTGGTTAATCAAAACAACTAATGACAATGTAGGAATTATTGCATTAGAAGAAGACTGGAGAAGAACTGTTGATGGTGTCTTATCCATTGAGGCCAACGCTAGATTGTATATTGACCATATAAGAGAACAGTTTTCAAAAGATCAGATAGATTCTTATTTTGATATTTTAACCGATAAGGACAATAACAATAGACTTTGGGTACATTCTCATTTTGGAACAAATGATATAGAAGAAATTTTTTCTAAGCTTAGATTTATGATTGTAGGGTGTGATTGTAAATGGGTTGTAGTAGATCATTTACATATGTTGGTTTGTGCTACAACAGATGGAGACGAAAGAAGGTCGATTGATGCGATAATGACTAGACTTCGTAGTATAGTTGAAGAAACAGGCGCAGGACTTATCCTGGTATCTCATTTAAGAAGAGTCGATGGAAACAAAGGTCATGAAAACGGAATACAAGTTAATTTAAGTCATTTAAGAGGAAGCCAAAGTATTGCTCAATTAAGCGATACTGTGGTTGCATTAGAAAGAAACCAACAATCTGATGATCCTGAAGAAGCAAATACAACTGTTCTTAGGGTTTTAAAATCTAGATATACTGGTGATGTGGGATATGCAACAAGCCTTTTATATGAAAAAGAAACAGGAAGACTAAGAGAAGTTAAAGCTGAACCTTTTGAAAACGATCAAGGAGATGCTATATGGACTTAGTTTTCGACATAGAAACAGATGATGTCCAAGCCACTAAGGTTTGGTGTATCGTTGCTCAAGATACTGGCTCTAGTGAAATCTATAAGTTTGCTCCTCACCAGCTGGAGTCAGGTCTTGAGTTACTTCAATCAGCAGAAACATTAATCGGACATAATATAATTGGCTTCGATATTCCTGTTATACATAAACTTTTAGGTGTTGATTTATCTGATAAAAAACTCATAGATACTTTGGTTTTGTCTAGATTATTTAATCCTGTTAGAGAAGGTGGCCATAGTTTAGAAATGTGGGGATATCGATTAAAGTATTTTAAGCAAGACTTTGATGATTATAGTAATTATTCAACAGAGATGATGAATTATTGTGTAAGAGATGTCCAATTAAATACTTTAGTTTTTGAAAAACTTAAAGAAGAATCAAAAGGTTTTTCTAGCGAAAGTATACATATAGAGCAAGAAGTTTTAAAAATATTAAAAAAACAAGAAGAAGATGGTTTTCTCTTTGATCGCTATAATGCAGAAATATTACTTGCAAAGCTTAGAGAAAAAATGAGAGATGCTGAAGATCAAGTGCATAAAGTTTTTAAACCTAAACTCGTTGATGTCAAAGAAGTTACTCCTTACATTAAAAAAGATGGTAGCCTTTCTAAAAGAGGACTTACAGATGAGGAATATGATAAAGTTTTTTCTGATATTTTACTGCAACAAAAAGAAATTGACGATAAAGGAGAAGTAATTATTCCAAAACCAAAACCTTTTATGAGAAGAAAATTACAGGATTTTAATCTCGGAAGCAGAAAACAAATAGGAGAATACTTACAAGATTTTGGATGGAAACCTCAAAAATTTACTGCAACAGGAAGACCTATTGTTGATGAAAAAACTTTGAGTAACATTGAAAACATTCCTGAAGTTAAGATGATTGCGGATTATCTTTTACTTCAGAAGAGGATTGCTCAGATAGATTCCTGGATAGAAGCAGTAGAAGATGACGATAGAGTACATGGTTTTGTTATTCCAAACGGAACAATAACTGGCCGAATGAGCCATAGATCGCCTAACATGGCTCAAGTTCCTTCTATCAAAAGCCCTTTTGGAGTTGATTGCAGGTCTTGTTGGATTGTTCCTGAAGGACATAAATTGGTTGGAATAGATGCTTCTAGCTTAGAATTAAGGATGTTGGCTCATTATATGCAAGATAAAGAATTTACAAGGGAGATAATACATGGTGATGTTCACAAAAGAAATCAAAAAACTGCAGGACTTCAATCAAGAGATCAGGCAAAAACTTTCATCTATGCACTCTTATACGGAGCAGGAGATGCAAAGATTGGACAAGTGGTTGGAGGAAGCAAAAAAGATGGAGCAAGACTTAAACAACGCTTCTTTGCTAATCAACCTTCATTTAAAAGACTTAGAGAGAGAGTTTCAAAAGCATCAGCGAAGGGCTATCTCAAAGGATTAGATGGCAGGAAGATACACATAAGACACATTCATGCTTCTTTAAACAGTTTATTACAAGGCGCAGGAGCTATCGTAATGAAGAAAGCTCTTATCATGTTAAATGAAAAAGCAACAGAAAGAAGTTTAGATTTTAAATTTGTTGCAAACATACACGATGAATGGCAAGTAGAAGTAATAAATAAAGATGTAGAAGAGTTTGGATCTCTCGCTGTAGAAGCTATCAAGGAAGCAGGAGAACATTTTAATCTTGGTTGTCCTTTAGATGCCGAGTATAAAACAGGAGAGAATTGGAGTGAAACTCACTAATTCCGATTATCGAAAGTATCTTAGAGATAAAAGATACAGAAGGATAAACAAATATAAATTAGCCAAAGGATGTAAAGATTGTGGGTATGCTGAACATCCGAAAGCACTTTGTTTTGATCATGTAGTTAGAGAAGATAAGACAGAACTATTAGATGCTTCTAAAAGTGGTGCAAACATGTCAACTTTAGTTTGTAGAATCAACACCACCGATAAAGTTAAAAACAGACAATACATCAAAGAACTTTTTGATGAAATCAGAAAATGCGAAGTAAGATGTCAGAATTGCCACAGCATTAAAACATGGGAAGAAAGAGATTACATGCCACATGTCAGGAAAAACAAAGACATAGTGAAAGAAAAATCTTGTTATCTTGAAAAACAAAGAGAATTTAATTTTTAAAAAGAGGAAAACTTATGAGCAGTAAAAAAACATTAGACACTTTGGTTTCAGATATTTATGAAAGTATATCAGTTTTAAACGAAGGTAAATCTTTAAACATTCCTGAAGAAGACATTCAAAAGTTTGGTACAGCAATGATGGATGTTTTAAGATCCTGGTCAACACCTAGAGATAGGTCTGATCAACATAACTTGCGCATGAGCAATGTCGGTAAGCCTATGAGACAACTTTGGTACGATTTAAAATCTGAAGAAGAACAAACACCTATTGCTCCTCATGTTTTTATAAAGTTTTTATATGGTCATATGTTAGAAGAAGTTCTTTTATTGTTAGCCAAACTATCAGGACATTCTGTAAAAGGAGAACAAAAGGAAGTTAATGTTGATGGTGTTATAGGCCACATGGATTGTATTATAGATGGAGAAGTTGTTGATATTAAAACAGCATCAGGATTCTCTTTCAAAAAATTTAAATACGGAACTTTAAGAGAAGACGATCCTTTTGGATACATGGCTCAACTATCAGGATACGAAGAAAACGAAGGAACAAATAAAGGAGGTTTTTTAGCTTTAAATAAAGAGACTGGAGAAATTGCTTTGTATTGTCCTGAAGAGTTAGACAAACCTAACATTAAAAAACGAATAAAAAACATAAAAAAAGCTTTAACTATTGACAACCCTCCAGATAGGTGCTATAATAGTATACCTGACGGAAAAAGTGGTAACATGAAACTCCCTACAGGTTGTGTTTACTGCCGTCATAAAAACACCTGTCACCAAGATGCTAACGAAGGAAAAGGCCTTAGAGTCTTTAAGTATTCTAACAAGTTAGTTTATTTTACAAAAGTTGCAAAAGAACCAAGAGTAGAAGAGATTACGTATGACTGAAGAAATACAAATTGACATCACTACTATACAATTAGATGATTTACTAATTGCCATAGGCGGTGTTTTATTTGCAGGAACAGAGATACAAGAAATAGATTCTGATCTATTGGAAAAACTTAAAGACTTACTAGAAACAGAAATAAACCTAAGAGAACTAGGTATGGATATGCCTGTTGATGAGACAGTACATTAAAATGAAAAGAGTACCAAGAAAGAAAAGACCAGTTGAAAAAGGACTACCAAAAGGATACGACTCTAAATGGGAGTACGATCTTCACCAAGAAGAACTACAACATTGGGAACATCATAAAGGAATAATTGAGTATTCAATTCCACATAAATATCATCCTGACTTTATTAGAATTATAGGTAAAAAAATTATTTATCTTGAGGCCAAAGGAAGATTTTGGGATTATGCTGAGTATAGTAAATACATACATATCAGAAAACAACTTCCCAAAGATTGTGAATTAGTTTTTTTGTTCTCTAATCCTTCAGCACCTATGCCAGGAGCTAAAAGAAGAAGAGATGGAACAAAGAGAAGTCATGGAGAATGGGCATCAAAGAATGGATTTAGATGGTACAGCGCAGAGAGTTTACCTAAAAAATGGAAGCAAGAAAAGGAAGATTAATATGGAAGAACTAATGGAACAAGCACATAAGATAATGGATGAAGATTTAGTTAATCATCCAGTACATTACAATAACGGCAATATAGAATGTATTGAAGCTATTGAAGCTATGTTAACACACGAAGAATTTGTTGGTTATTTAAGAGGAAACTCATTAAAATATCGATGGAGATTTAAATATAAAAATGGATTACAAGATTTGGATAAAGCAGATTGGTATGAAAACAAACTAAAACAAATATTAACAGAGAAGGAGAGAAATGGAAGAAGTTAAATTACCTACTACATATCAAGAGTTTATTCATCTTAGCAGATATGCAAGATGGAACGAAGACTTAGGAAGAAGAGAAACTTGGCAAGAAACAGTTGCTAGGTATTTCGATTTTATGCAGAAACATTTAATGGACAATCACAATACAGACATTAGTAAAGAAAGACAAAGACTAGAAGAAGCTGTACTTAAATTAGAAGTTATGCCTAGTATGAGAGCATTGATGTCTTCAGGTAAAGCGTTAGAGCGTGATAATGTTGCAGGATTTAATTGTAGCTATGTTGCTGTTGATAATGTTCGATCATTCGATGAAACACTTTACATTCTTATGTGCGGTACAGGTGTTGGATTCAGTGTTGAAAGACAATACATAAATAAACTTCCTGATCTACCTGAAGAACTACATCCTACAGATACAGTTATAAAAGTTGCTGACTCCAAAATTGGTTGGGCAAAAGCATACAAAGAATTAATGTCTTTACTTTATGCAGGACAAATACCTGAGTGGGATCTTAGTAATATTAGGCCACAAGGAGCAAGACTTAAAACTTTTGGAGGAAGGGCTAGTGGACCAGCCCCTCTAGACGATTTAATTCATTTTACAATTAATATTTTTCAAGATGCCATATCCAAAGGACAAAAGAAACTGGTATCAATCGACTGTCATGATTTGATGTGTAAGATTGCAGAAGTTGTTGTGGTGGGTGGTGTTAGACGTAGCGCTTTGATCTCACTCAGCAACCTCTCAGACGAGCGTATGCGCAATGCTAAGTCAGGTTCTTGGTGGGAGCATAGCCAACACAGAGCATTGTCTAATAACTCAGTAGCATACACAGACTCAGCAGAGATGGGTGCATTCATGCGTGAATGGTTATCTTTGTACGAATCTAAAAGTGGAGAAAGAGGAATATTTAACAGACAAGCATCTGAAGAACAAGCATCTAAAAACGGAAGAAGAAAAGAGTATAAAGATTTTGGTTGTAATCCATGTAGTGAAATCATACTAAGGAATAAACAATTCTGTAATTTAACAGAGGTTGTTGTTAGACCTAATGATACTTGGAAAGATTTAGAAAGAAAAGTAGAAATTGCAACTATTTTGGGAACTTACCAAGCAACACTAACTAACTTTAGATACTTAACAAAAGCTTGGAAAGACAATACAGAAGAAGAATCATTATTAGGTGTTTCTCTTACAGGTATTATGGACAATAAAAAGATGTATGAAGGAGATAACTTACCAAGAAGATTAGAAAGTTTAAAAAGAACTGCAGTAGAAGTTAACGAGGCATGGGCAGGAAGTTTAGGAATAGAACAATCTGTTGCAATAACATGTGTTAAGCCTAGCGGAACTGTTAGTCAGTTGGTTGATAGCGCTAGTGGGATACATACAAGACACAGCGAATACTATTTAAGAACTGTTCGTGCTGATAAGAAAGATCCTGTTGCTCAGTTAATGGTTGATCAAGGAGTATATCATGAAGACGATATTACTAAACCTGATCATACTTTAGTGTTTTACTTTCCAATTAAATCTCCTAAAAAATCTTTGACAAGAATAGATTTATCAGCTATAGAACATTTAGAAATTTGGAAAACATATCAAGACAGTTGGTGTGAACATAAACCATCGGCCACGATCTCAGTTAGAGAAGCAGAATGGTTAAAGGTTGGCTCATGGGTATGGGATAATTTTGATAGAATATCAGGAGTTTCTTTTCTTCCTTATGCAGATCATTCATATCAACAAGCTCCATACCAGGAAATATTTGAAGATGAATATAAAGAATGGTTAAATAAAACAACTGATTCTGTTGATTGGTCTAAACTTTCTGATTATGAAAAGGAAGATATGACTGAAAACACTAAAGAACTGGCCTGTACTGCTGGTTCATGTGAGATACTATAATGGAAGCAACCTTACTCACTTTTAAAATTGTACTAGACTCTAAAGGAAACATAGTATCTGATCTTGGAGGACTACCTATGAAAGACATCGACAAAGTTTTTAGAAACAAAGAAGATGCACAGGTTATCAAAAAGATTGTACACGAAGGCACAATAAAACTTCAAGGCATACATCGATACCTCGAAAATGAAATAACTGCTGTTCAATATGTTGACTAATTTGCCAACGGATTATCGTCTTGGTCTTCTATTCTTTTAACTCTGTTTTCTAAATTATTTATTTCTACATCAATTGTAGAAATATCTAGATCAAGCACCTTAATCATATCGCTGTTGTCCTTGACATCTGGTACAATACTATCATCAATTGTTTTATTAATGTATTCAACAGAAGTTTCTATAGCACTAAAGCGTTCTTCAATTTCTTGTTGAGCGTCTTCTGTGCCTTCTATTCTACCTATTTTTTTCTCTAGGTTTTCGATTCTGTTTACATAGGTAGCACCTGTGTATCCAAATCCAGCTAAAGTTCCTATAATAGAAACCAAACCTATTATTTGTGTTGCTCTTGATTGAAA
>VTLG01006429.1_pt1 | contig 15040 bp, 18 predicted proteins | sample 4694571 | NCBI WGS metagenome assembly VTLG01 (sample SAMN12604809, study PRJNA352737) | marine metagenome | biome: ENVO:00000447; feature: ENVO:00000209|ENVO:00000569|ENVO:01000036; material: ENVO:00002151; isolation source: viral sequences binned using virsorter ...
CAATGGTTTTTTCAACTATTTGATAAACTTCGAGTTATCAAACTTCCTGCCTTTGATGATAAGGGTAAGAAAGTTGGAGAAGAAGACTTGTCTGCTGCTACAGTTCAGCAACTATCAGTTCTGACTTTAATAGCTAAAGCTGGAACAGAAGGAATGACAACAGCAGACATTACGAACTCTTTGGGTACTGGATTGTCTAGTGTTCAAAGACAACTTGGAAGATTAGGTTCAGGTTATTCGTTTAAATCTAGAGGTGAAGCTCAAGATAGAAAACGAAATGGTTTGAGACTAATCGAACAATTTGAAAATCCTCTAAATCGTAAGCAATTACGATGGGTACTTACTAGAGAGGGTATCAATTTGTTTAAACAATTAAACAGTGTTTTTTAAAAACACAGAAAGTTGAGGGAACATATAATATGACGAAACCAAAACTACCTTCATGTGTCACAGCAAAGGGCAAAAAGTATCTTGCGAATGTAATGTTCAAAGGATTACGCATGTCAAAAGAGTTTGTTGACCTTGAGGACGCTGACTTAATAAAAGCAAATATTAAGTGGGCACTAAAAACTGCTCATTCACAGGGTGGAGATAATGCTTTAGCTAAGGAGATTTATGATAATCCTGAAGTATATAAAGTAGTACAACCTTCAACCCATGAATTGACGCAAACTTCTACTGCTTTAAGAAAGAAGGAGTGGACAATGGCTGATGCTCATAAAGCTGTTAAGCGATATTGGGACATTAATGAAGCGGATAAAACTAACTACACAAAAGCAAGACTTGTAGTTCGGTATTTTAAACCTTCAACTAAATTGTCTAAGATAGATACAACAGCCATAAGACAATACGTCCATCATCTAAAGACGAAGGAACGTAATGCAGAAAGTACAATTAGAAAAAATATAGCAGCATTAAGTAAGATGTTGCATATTGCTTATGAAGAAGAGCATCTATTGAGACTGCCTGTATTCAACAGACCTAAGGAAGCTGAACCAGCTATTAGATGGATTGGTATGAATGACCCTAAAGAAGAAGCTAAAATTACTCAGCTTCTAACGCAATGGGGAAAGTTAGACCATGTAGATGTATTCCACTCTTTATTAGATAGTGGCATGAGACAGAAAGAGTTATTTTCATTTAAGGAGAAACAAGTTTTATTTAATTTTGTTGACCCAGCAACTGGAGAAGCTTTTCCTGCTATCATGTTAACTGCAAAGCAGACTAAAAATAAAATGCCTCGAAGCGTTCCAATTACGAAACGCTTTCATAGGATATTGGAAAAGCGTATGACAGGTAATCCTGATTATATTGTTTTTCCTTACAGACTCCAATGGTTTAGAAACCAGTGGGACAAAGTAAGACAGCGTCTTGGAAAAAGTTTTGAAGACAGTGAATTTTCGCCTCACATTTGCAGGCACACTTTCGCATCAAAACTTGTAATGAATGGGACGTCACTACCAGTACTAAAAGAATTAGGCGGTTGGAAAACTTTAAGTCAAGTTCAACGCTATGCACATTTAGCACCAACTTCATTGTTGGCTGCTACAAAAATTCTTGATAGACTGAATAGCGAAATGTTATTACAACCAGTAAAGTTATTACAACCAGTTGGTGGTAATGTAGGTACGAGAGGAGGACAATAAAAAAATTAATGAACACAATGATGGACATATCCTTCACTATGTCCTCTGTTCTAGTAAGTGCATGAAAAATTTACAATCAGTTGTAATAGTTGTAATAGGTTGTAATTAAATTGACGAAGTCGAAGAGAATAAACTAAGTATTTCCTTAAAAATTTAATATGGTTAGAAACTTAAAATTCTCTTCGACCTTCTTCACATCCTGCACTTTTAAAAATAAGTTAAGTAAAATAACCTTTATTTAGCAACCTTCACACAGAATATAAAATAAAACCATGTACTACACAATGTGGTTTTCAAATTATTTTTACAACCAGTTGGTTGTAATACTGAGTAATACCTACTGAAACTTCGCAAAAATTAACAACTAAAGAGTTAGGAGTTTTAGATATGGAACAAGCTAAAAAACTAGAAGAACTAAAGAATGTTCTTCAACAAGACCAAGTTCACATTGATTATAATGAAGAACGCTATCAAGGGAAATGGCAAGACCAGTCATTACCTATATGGACTAGACAAATAGAACTTGAGAACACAATGAAAATTTGTGGGGTCAAGAGATATAAGAAAATAATAGATGATGCTAGAGCAGCATCCAATGAGAGTATGACCAAGTATGGTCAAATGCTTCTTAAAGGATTGATTGAACCGATGACTGCTGAAATTGAGAAATACGTCAAATCTCAAGAACCAGCACCTCGAAAGAAACCTCAAGAAGCAGCTCAGGTATTTGCTAGATTAGATTATGAGGTGCTAGCTTTGGTGACAGGGAAGAATTTCCTCGATAGTGTCTCAATGGAAGTCACATTAACAAAAGCTGCAATTCGAGTAGGCGAAGCCATAGAAATGGAAGTCAGACTTGAAGCTTTTGAGCAGCAGCAACGCAGATACTTTAAAAGACTCCATAAAGCTCTTATGGAGAAGAGAAATTATAGACATAAAAGAGCAGTCTATAATGCTAAAATTCATCAATTTAAAATTGATACTGAAAGACTGTGGGACAAGCATAAGAAACTACGAATAGGTCAGAAAGCTTTAGAGCTTTTATCTGTTTCAACTGGTTTACTTAAATTTGCTCTTAAAACAGTAGCTAAAAATAAAACTATTTATTATGTTCAGCCAACTGAGAAAACACAGGAATATATCGAGCAATATATAGGAGACCATCAAATGCTCCTGCCTGAGTATCTGCCGATGCTCGTTCCACCTAGAGATTGGAAATGGATTAATGATGAAAAGAAACATAAAGGAAAATTTGTTGGTGGATATTGTACGCATTTAGCTAATAATCCATTAGTGAAAGTTGATAGTCAATTATCCTATGCGTATTTAGAAGATTTAGGTCTCAGAGCTGATGAAATGCCTGAGGTTTATGAAGCAATAAATACAGTTCAAAAGACAGCATGGAAAGTTAATAGGAAAGTTCTTGAAGTTGTTGTTTCTAATTATGAGAAGAATAACCAATTAGGTGATTTACCACCTCGTAATGTAGACCACCAAGCACCACAAAAACCTTTTGATATAGCTACCAATGAAGCAGCTAGAGATAGATACAAGGTTGCTCATAGAAAATTTTGTGATTGGAAAGTAGAACAGTTATCTAAAATTCTACAAGTTAAAACTATCATTCGTATAGCTAAAGTTTTTGAAAAGGAAAAACGAATTTACTTTCCTTATCAATTAGACTTCAGAAGCAGAATGTACTGTATGCCAATGTTTCTTCATCCTCAATATGCAGATTATTCACGCTCTCTTCTACACTTTGCTGAAGGGAAAGCGTTAACAACATATGATGATGCTTGTTGGTTAGCAATTCATGGCTGTAATTCATTTGGAGAAGATAAAATATCTTTAGATGATAGAGTTAAATGGGTGCAAGATAATGAAGACTGGATTTTTAAATGTGCGGAAAACCCACATGAAAACACCGAGTGGTCTAAAGCAGATAAACCATATCAATTTCTTGCGTTCTGTTTTGAATGGAAAGAATTTTCAATAGGAAATGGTGAATTTAATTTTGGTTATAAATCACACTTACCAGTTCAGATAGATGGAAGTTGTAATGGCTTACAACATTTCTCCGCCATGCTTAAAGATGAAGTAGGGGGAGCTGCTGTTAATTTATTACCATTAGATACACCAGCTGATATTTATGGTCAGGTTGCTGAAAGAGTAAAAGAGCGTTTACATGAATTAGTAAATGATACTTCTAAATTTGGTGCTGATAGAAATTATAGAGGAGAACAAATTATTGCTCCTAAAGTTTCAACACTAGCTCAAGCTTGGTTGCAATTTGGAGTTGATAGAAAAATTGTTAAGCGTCCTGTAATGACATTACCTTATGGCTCTAGAAGATATAGTCATAGAAGATATATTGAAGCAGAAATAATTAAGAGAAGAGATAAAGGAGCTCCATTACCTGAAGATTGGACTAATCTAAATGATAAGAACCCTCTTCAAACTCCATCTTACTTTTTAGCAAACATTACTCTACCTGCTATCCATGAGATAGTGCGTAGTGCTAGAGATGTTATGGCTTGGTTGCAAACAACTACTCGTATTGTTAGCAATCTTACAAAAGAAGTATGGAATGAAAAAGAACAGAGAATGGAAATTGAACCTCTTAATTTACCTTTAATGTGGACGACACCTGTTGGTTTTAAAGTTCAGCAAGCTTATCCTGATACTCGTTCTAAAAGAGTGAAAAGTAAAATGGGTGAAAATATAATTAAACTTCATATTAAAGAAAATAATTATAAGTTTGACCATCAAGGAAATAGCACTTTAATTATTAATCCGCATGAACAGATACTAGGTGTTTCTCCAAATTATGTTCATAGCATGGATGGAGCTGCTCTTATGAAATGTGTAGCTTTAGCAAAGAACCATCAACTATATAACTTTCAAGTTATCCATGATGCTTTTGCTACCTATGCTTGTGATACTCCAAAATTAATTCAATGTATTAAGCAAAGTTTTATAGAGATTTATAAAGTCGATAGATTAGCAGAGCTTAGAGAAGAAATAATTAACAGTATTCATAAAGCAGAGGATAGAGCTAAAATTCCACCTCTTCCTGAAAAAGGAAATTTAAAGATAGAAGAAATTTGGGATAGTGATTTCTTCTTTGCTTAATCTGAAAAACGCTGTTGTTGTTTTCAAGTTGAGATAGTTCCTCTTATAGAGACTACAGATTGTAAATTTAATCTTTAAACAAAAGGAGAGCGATATGGTTAACACCAATCCTCGTTTTGTTTCTCCATTAGGAGTAGCAGTATATCCATACTTGCACAAACCTGATGTAAAATTCAATAAAGATGGAGAATACAAAACAACATTACGCATCAAAAAAGATGATGCACAAGAAACAATCACTAGAATTGATGAAGCAATTAGTGCTTCAGTTAATCAAATTAAAAAAGGCAATGGCAGTAAGTCTGTTAAGACCGCTAATCCACCTTATAAAATTGATGAAAATGGTGATTACTTAATTAACTTTAAGTTAAAAGCTAAAGTCACAAACTCTAAAACTGGAAACAGTTGGACACAAAAGCCAGCATTGTTTGACGCAAGTGGACAACCAATTGCGAAGGACACAATCGTGTGGGGTGGTAGTGAAATGAAAGTTTCCTATGAACTCGTTCCATACCACACATCTTTAGTTGGTGCTGGTGTAAGTTTGAGACTTAAAGCTGCTCAAATACTAAAATTAGTTTCAGGAGAAGGTGCTGCTGCTAGCTCCTTTGGCTTTGCTAAAGAAGATGGTTTTGCACAACCTGCAGATGTTCTGTCTGCAACTGAAGAAACTAATGAAAACGAAAAAGACTTTTAAATTCCGCTCAGGATTAGAAGTCAGAGTAGCTGAACAGTTAGAAGAGTTAGGTGTAGATTATGATTATGAGCCATACTCCATTAAATATGAGAGACCAGCTCAAATCTCAAAATATACACCTGACTTTCTAATTATCATTAATGGTCTTTTAGTAGAAACTAAAGGACGCTTTACTTCACAAGAAAGAAAAAAATTTAAACTATTAAAGGAGCAGCATCCTGAAATAGATTTACGCTTCGTTTTTTCTAATCCCAATACTCGCATAGGCAAGAAATCAAAAACAACTTATGGAATGTGGTGCGAGCGCATTGGTTATCCTTACGCAAAAGAATTAATCCCAACAAAATGGCTAAAAGAAAATGGCAAGAAAAAAGACTGACTTCATAGTACTACATTGTACAGCAACTAAACCTTCAATGGATATTGATATAGATACTATTGACCAATGGCATAGACAAAGAGGATTTTGGTCAGTGGGGTATCATTATGTTATCCGGCGTTCAGGTGAAAGACAAGTTGGACGAAGCATTGATGAAGTTGGAGCTCACGCAAAAGGATTTAATCATAAAAGTATAGGCATAGCAATTTGTGGTGGAGTAGCAGAAGATGACCACACAAAAGCAGATAATAATTTTACAAAAGAACAATGGGTAGAACTAGAACTTCTACTTGATGAACTTCTTCGCTTGTTCCCTCATGCGAAAATCATAGGACACAATCAAATCTCCGATAAAGATTGTCCATCCTTTGATGTCCAAGCTTATCTCAAAGATAAGTCCTTCAAAGAGAGTGGTTGTGAAAAGCCACTCTCCATTGGATAAGCTATGAAAGTAGAAGATGTATCAGAAAGTGTTGCAAGCATAGCAGAAAAAGTTTCAGACTATCACAGTCGCTTAATGGCTGTAGAAAGAGATTTAAAAAAACATTTAGATAATTGCAGTTGTCACTGCAAAACAGAAGACAAAAATAAAGAGAAAGAAAAGAGTTAGGTATGGCAGATTTCATTCAACATGAACCCTGTCCCAGTTGCAAATCTTCAGACAACTTAGCTAGATACAATGATGGAAGTGCATATTGTTTCGGTCAAGGTTGTGGTTATGTAGAAACAGCTGGGGGAGAAATTACTAAGGTTAAAAAAAAATGTCAGGTTTAATTGAAGGTGAATATCAAGCTTTAAATAAAAGAAACATTACTGAGGAAACATGCAGGAAATTTCATTATCAAGTAGGCACATATGCAAATCGTAATTGTCATATTGCTAATTATTATAATCGTAATCTTGATATAGTTGCTCAGAAACTTCGTTTCCCCAATAAAGATTTTAAGTGGCTAGGTAATCCTAGTGACATTTCTTTATTTGGGGAAAACCAATATAGAGATAAAGGAAAGATTTTGTGCGTCACAGAAGGTGAGATTGACGCAATGAGTGTGTCTCAACTTCAAGGAAATAAATATCCAGTTGTATCTGTACCAAGTGGTGCAGCTTCAGCTCCTAAATTTATTGCACAATCTATTGAGTGGGTAGAACAATTTGAAAATGTTGTTTTCATGTTTGACCAAGATGAACAAGGTAAAGCAGCAGCAAAAGAATGTGCATCCATTATTACACCACGCAAAGCTAAGATAGCTAACTTTGAACTTAAAGATGCTAACGAAATGTTAGTAAATGGAAAAGGTACAGAGTTAATGAACTCAATGTGGGAAGCAAAAGTTTATACTCCTGATGGAATAGTTAGAGGGAGTGATACTTGGGAAAAATTAATTGAAGAAAAAGATAATGAATGTCTTCCTTATTGTTGGGATGGATTAAATAATAAAACTTCAGGATTAAGAAAAGGTGAAATAGTTTGTTTTACAGCAGGTAGTGGTCAAGGTAAGTCTCAAGTTTGCAGAGAAATTACACACTACTTAATTATTAATGGAGAAAAAGTTGCATACATTGCACTTGAAGAAAATGTACAGCGTTCCATTAGAGGATTAGTTTCAATAGGTTTAAGTAAACCTATACATCTACCTGATGTAAGAAAAGAAATTCCTGAAAAGGAAATGAAAGAAGCTTGGAATAGTATTAAAGACAATTGTTTTTTCTATGACCATTGGGGCAGTATTGACTCTGATAACTTATTAAATCGTATTAAATATTTAGTGCGAGCGTGTGGTTGTCAGTGGATAATACTTGACCACCTGTCTATTGTTATATCTGGTCAAGAAAATAGTGACGAACGCCGATTGATTGATAATACAATGACCAAGCTTCGTTCACTTGTAGAAGAATTAAACATAGGTGTCTTATTAGTCAGTCATTTACGAAGACTGGATGGTAATAGAGACCATACTGATGGTGCAACAACTTCGCTTGCACATTTACGAGGCAGTGCTGCAATCGCACAATTATCAGATATTGTTATAGGGTTAGAGAGAAATCAACAATCTCAAAGCAATCCTGATAGAGTCACTGTTAGAGTTTTAAAGAATAGGTTTAGTGGTGACACAGGTATTGCAACCTATTTACAATATAACAAAGACACAGGAAGATTAACAGAGAATGGCTGCACTTCTCAAGGTGAGCCAAATGAACACAACTTATACTAAACTTGTAAAAGAATTAATTTTTGATTTTCTAGAAGAACAAGAAACATGGGATGAACTTCCAGTAAAAGAAAAGAAAAAATTATTTAATTTATACGAAACGATTATTCAGTCGGTTCATCAAGCAATTAATAATCCTGATGTCAGTCCTATTATTTATGCAAGAGATGGCAAATCAAAAAGAATGATTGAAAAAGCTATTGTAGATTTAAGGTCAATCGTACCTGAAGTCGATAGAGTTTATGTAGGAATAGTTAACTAGGTTAGGAATTAATATGCGTATTATATTTGACATAGAGTCAAATGGATTATTAGAAACATTAGATAAAATTCATTGTATTGAAATTAAAGATATTGATAATGGAACAACATTAAGTTTTACTCCTGAAAATATTGAAACAGCATTACCCATTTTAGAAAACGCTGAACTGTTAATCGGACATAATATTTTAAAGTTTGACCTGCCTGCTATACAAAAAGTGTATTCTAATTTCAAACCTCAAGGTAAGATTTTAGATACACTTATTTGTAGTCGTTTAATTTGGTCGGATATTAAAGACAGTGATTTCAGAGCAGTTAATACTATGAACTTTCCAATGAAATTAGTTGGAAGACATTCATTAAAAGCTTGGGGTTATAGACTTCAAATACTCAAAGGTGATTTTGCTGAAAAGACTGATTGGAAAGAATGGTCTCCTGAGATGTCTAAATATTGTAAGCAAGATGTAAAAATAACTTCTGATTTATATTCTAAAATACAAGCTAAAGATTATTCAGAAAGAGCAATAGAACTTGAACATGAATTTGCTAAATATATTTGGCTTCAAGAACAGCATGGTTTTTGTTTTAATGTTGATGCAGGTAAGAAATTATATTCTCAACTTGCTGGAAGAAGACAAGAACTACAACAAGAATTACAAAGAGTGTTTCCTACATGGACAAAAGATTTAGGAACATGGACACCAAAAAGAAATAATAAAACTAAAGGGTATGTAGCTGGGGTAGCTATAAATAAATATATAGATGTCACATTTAATCCTGCATCAAGAGACCACATAGCAGATAGATTGATGACATTAAAAGGATGGCAACCTCAAGAATATACTAAAGAAGGAAAACCTAAAGTTGATGAAAGTGTTTTATCAAAATTAGAATATCCTGAAGCTAAACTTTTATCTGAATATTTAATGATTAATAAAAGGATAGGGCAGTTAGCTGAAGGAAATCAAGCATGGTTAAAATTAGAAAAAGAAGGAAAAATTTATGGCTCGGTTAATACGAATGGTGCAGTCACTGGACGCTGTACGCACAACCACCCTAATGTTTCTCAAGTTCCTGCGATTAATCTTCCATATGGTTTGGAATGTCGCAATTTGTTTACTGCTGATGATGGCTGTAAGCTTGTGGGCGTTGATGTATCAGGTCTTGAGTTGCGTGTGCTATCTCATTATTTATCTCCTTATGATGGTGGTGAATATATTAAACAAATTTTGCAAGGGGATATTCATACATATAATCAGAAAGCTGCAGGATTGGGCGACCGCAATACAGCCAAGACCTTCATTTATGCATTTATTTATGGGGCAGGTGATAATAGATTATCAGAAATCACAGGGAAGTCTTTGGGAGAAACTAAAAAGATTAAAGCACAATTCTTAAAAAATATTCCTGCACTCAGAAGATTAAAAGAAGATGTAATCAATACATTCAGAACTAAAAAATATTTAAAAGGTTTAGATGGTAGAAAACTTTCTATCAGGTCTGAACATTCTGCACTTAATACATTAATACAATCGGCGGGAGCATTAATTGTAAAGCAAGCAACAATCAACCTTCACAAAAAATTATTGAGTAAATTTTCTTATGGGAAAGATTTTGCTCAGGTTGCTCACATACATGATGAAATGCAATTGTCAGTTAAAGAAGGTTTAGAAGATGATGTTGGTAAAGCTGCTATCGAAGCAATTAAAGATACTCAAAAAGATTTTAATTTTAGATGCGAACTTACAGGTGAATACAAAATCGGAAGGACTTGGGCTGAGACACATTAATAGTGGCTAAGTTCAATAATGACTCCAAATTTGATATTGACCTAGAGTATGGACAAGAAAGAGAAAAAACTATTGCGAAGATAATTGAGAGAGGAAATCTTGAAGTTAAATCAGAGAGAGACTGGTGGCACACAACAGGAAATATTGCGATAGAGTTTGAGAGCTGGGGTAAACCTAGCGGTATTAAAACTACTAAAGCGAAATATTGGGTACATAATTTATGTAAAGGTGATTTACATTATGCAAGAATTATTCTTGATGTACCTGTTCTAAAAAGACTTTGTAAAAAATACAAAGATAAATGGCGTAGTGGTGGAGACCAAAATGCTTCTAAATTTTATTTAATACCTTTGAAAGAAATCCTTATTTATGACCCTAAAGTTGCCAAACAAAATTAAATTAAATCATAGTGAAATAACATTAAAGTTAATTGAAAGTGGGGTTGCTTTAGATATGGGTGACCAACAAGGGTCTTATTCATATAGAACCAATACAATTTATTTAGACGAAGAACAATTACAAGGAACACAAGGAGTAGATTTATTAATGCATGAACTCGGACATGCAATTGCTTATCAATATAATTTAGAGAAACACAATTCAGAAGAACATGTAGTTAATTCAATGGCTACTGGCTACACAGAAGTATTTAAACGAAATCCATTGCTTCTCAAATGGATAAACAAAGAGTTAGGTAATGACAGAAAATCACAATAATTTAAGTCACTCTACAGCTAAGGATAGAATTAAAAGTGGAATGAAACCTTTTAATCCTGAACGCACCTTAATTATAGATGGTGATATACTTATATATAAAGTTGCTTGTCAGGTAGAACAAGCCACTGATTGGGGTAATGACTTATGGACGCTTCATGCGGACATGGCAGAAGCCACAACAAAACTAGCTGATACAATCACATATTATGAACTTACATTGTTAGCTAAACATATAGTTATAGCTTTAGGTTCTAAAGATAGTTTCAGAAAAGAAATTAGTTCAGATTATAAAGCGAATAGAACTAAATTAAGAAAACCAGTTATTTATGCACCATTAAGAAAATGGGTAGAAGAAAATTATAAATGCTATGTTAAACCAAAATTAGAAGGTGATGATGTAGTAGGTATACTTGCTACTGCTGATATTATTAAAGGTGATAAATGCGTTTTAAGTTCTGATAAGGATTTAAAAACAATACCAACACAGCATTGGTTTTTAGGTGATGATGATTACACAGAAATTAATGAAGAAGAAGCTAATTATAATCACATGATGCAAACTTTAACTGGTGACCAAGTAGACAATATAAAAGGTTGTCCAACAGTTGGTAAAGTTAAAGCGGAAAGAATACTTGCACCACATAAATCTAGTTATAAAAATATGTGGAACGCAGTTGTAGAAACTTTTAAGAAAAATGGTTTAAGTGAAAAGGTTGCACTTCAAGAAGCTCGCATGACAAGAATATTACGAGCAGAAGATTACAATTTTAAAACTAAGAAACCTATTTTATGGAGTCCGCCAGCATGAAAATAAATGCAATTATAAAAGAAGCAACTCGATTAGTTGGAACTGATAGAGAAAAATCATATGGCAATAAATCTAAAAATCATAAAAACATTGCGAAACTTTGGAGTGCATATCTAGATAAAGATATTTCTTCACATGATGTTGCAATGCTTATGGCTTTACTTAAAATTGCTCGAACAAAACAAGGTGAACTTTGTATTGATAATTATATTGATTTAGTTGGTTATGGTGCAATTGCTGGTCAATTAGCAAGTGAAGATGACAACCAATTAGAATTTGATTTTAGTTATGGGGGCACAGACCCTGAATGAAAAAGAAATATAAATCTTTAGATGGAAAGAAACAATCAGTGCTATGGACAGTCTATCACACTGTCCTAGCAGTTGAATTAGCATTGGTTGTATTGATAGAATTTATAGAATTAATCCACACATGGTAAAAATTTTTGAGAAAGACCCCCTTTTAGAGAAAATGGCTAATTATGAATAAAGAAAAGAATACATTTCCAGCAATAACACCTGACCTACTGGAAGCGTTAGATAGGATTTTTCCTGAGAGAAGTCCTGATTTTAAATGGTCAGAAAAAGAATGTTTTTGGACTGGCGGACAACGAAGTGTAGTTCGTTTTCTCCATGAACAATTTAAAATTCAAAACGAAAATATTTTAAAGGAGTAAGATTATGTGTCTTGGCGGAAGTAGATATTCTCCACCACCACCACCTGAACCAGCACCTCCTGCACCACCAGCTGTATTAAATACAGTGAGTAAACAAGCATCACCTGCACCAACAAGTGAAGCTAGTAGAAGTTCGCAGGAAGAAGGAACAAAAATTCGTGACAAAAAGAAGGGACGAAAAAGTTTGGTGATACCTTTGGTTCAAAGTAGTGGAAGTGGATTACAATACTAAGGAAATAAATTATGGCTGATACTATGGATACTACTGCAAAAAGTAGATATGAAAAACTAGCATCTACTAGAGAAAAGTTTTTAGAGAGAGCTAGAGATAGTTCAGAATTAACATTACCATTTTTAATTCCACCACAAGAAGCTGGTGAACATACGAAGTATGCAACACCTTATCAAGGCATTGGAGCTCGAGGTGTAAACAATTTAGCAAGTAAATTATTACTCGCATTACTTCCACCACAAGCACCATTCTTTAGAATGAAGATTGATGACTTTAAATTAAAAGAATTAGAAGGGGACGAAGCATTAAAAACAGAAATTGAAACTGGTCTTGCAGAAATTGAAAGAGCAGTAATGACAGATATTGAACTTAAAGCAGATAGAGTAGGTATTTTTGAATGTTTAAAACATCTTATTATTGGGGGAAATTGTTTACTCTTTGTATCTGAAGAAGGTTTAAGAGTTTTTCCATTAGAACGCTATGTTTGTAAGCGTGACGCAATGGGGCATGTACTTGAGATTATAACTAAAGAAAGTATTGCATTAAGTGCATTACCTGAAGATGTTCTTAATGTAGTTAAAAATCAAGATAAGTCTTATGACTTAACTAATAGTGAAAACTCATGTGATATTTATACTCATATCTGTAGAAGAAATAAGAAATGGGAAGTATTTCAAGAAGCAAAGGGAGTAAAAATTCCTTCAAGCATTGGAACTTACCCAATTGATAAATCACCTTATATAGCATTACGCATGTCTAGAGTTGATGGAGAAGATTATGGACGTGGTTATGTTGAACAATATATTGGAGATTTAAAATCTTTAGAAGGACTTACAAAAAGTATAGTAGAGGGAAGTGCAGCAGCGAGTAAAGTTCTTTTTCTTTGCAGTCCAAATGGGACTACAAGAGCAAGTACATTAGCAACCGCACCAAATGGTGCTATCAGAGAAGGAAGTGCTAATGATGTTTCAGTTTTACAAGTAAATAAATTACAAGACTTTAGAGTTGCTTACGATAGCATAGCAAGAATAGAACAAAGATTACAATTAGCTTTCTTATTAAATGCTTCAGTACAAAGAGACGCTGAGCGTGTCACTGCTGAAGAAATAAGATTTATGGCTGAAGAATTAGAAAGTTCTTTAGGTGGAGTTTATTCAATTCTATCTCAAGAATTTCAACTTCCATTTGTAGTTAGAAAATTACAAATAATGGAAAAAGAAAAGAAATTACCTACACTTCCTAAAGGAGTAGTTAAACCTTCTATCTCAACAGGATTAGAAGCAATCGGAAGAGGCAACGACAGAAATAGACTTGTTAATTTCCTAAGAACTTTAGCTGAAACTTTAGGAGCAGAAATAATACAACAGTTTGTAAATGTAGATGACGCAATAGCTAGATTAGCTACATCGGATGGAATTGATACTAAAGGTTTAATTAAATCTAAAGAAGACCTTGAAGCTGAAATGCAACAGAAAATGCAACAAATGCAAATGCAACAAGCAAGCCAAGTAGTAGGAGATATGGCAACACGAGCTGCTCCTGAAATGGCTAAACAAGGTATGTCTCCTGAAGTAGCAGAAGAAATTGCAAAACAAATCCCTCAACAATAAGGAATAAATAATGGTTGATACAATACAAGTTCAGAGTGATGTCACAGGTAAACCTGCAGAAGAAACATCTAATGAAACACAAAATTCAGATAGACCTGAGTGGTTGCCTGAAAAATTTACTTCAGCTGAAGAGTTAGCTAAGTCTTATACAGAATTAGAAAAGTCTTACAGTGAAAAGAGTCAAGCTACAGCTAATGACCTTAATCCTTTCTTTGATGAATTTTCAGAAAAAGGAGAACTTGGAGATGAGAGTTATAAAAAACTTGAAGCTATGGGTTTAGGAAAAGATGTAGTTGATAATTATATTAATGGTATGAAAGCACAAACCGATTTACATGTATCTAAAATACATAACGAAGTCGGTGGTGTAGAAATATATAATAATATGGTTAAGTGGGCTCAAGAAAATTTATCTGAAGCAGAAGTACATGCTTTTAATAATACTATGGAAAAAGGTACAGGTGAAGAAGCTATACTTGCAGCAAAAGGAGTTGCAGCAAGATTTAAAGCAACACAAGCACCACAAACTAATGAACCAAGTTTACTTAAAGGACAAGCAACTGCACCTAGAGATAATTTTCGTTCAACGCAAGAAGTTGTTAATGCAATTAATGACCCTCGTTATGAAAGTGACCCTGCGTATCGAAAAGATATTGAAGATAAAATTAAACGTTCAGATATAACTTTATAAAAATTATTTTAGTTTGGTAGTCGTGGGCGGACTCGAACCGCCACTCCCAATATGGGCACGGATTTTAAGTCCGTTATGTCTACCGATTCCATCACACGACCTAAAACAATTTTCAATTCTTAATATATAAAACAACTTTCAATTAAAAGGAAATAATTATGTTAGGTATATTAGGTGCTGCCGCACCTTTA
>VTLG01013474.1_pt1 | contig 15036 bp, 16 predicted proteins | sample 4694571 | NCBI WGS metagenome assembly VTLG01 (sample SAMN12604809, study PRJNA352737) | marine metagenome | biome: ENVO:00000447; feature: ENVO:00000209|ENVO:00000569|ENVO:01000036; material: ENVO:00002151; isolation source: viral sequences binned using virsorter ...
CAATAAATGTGCATTATTAGATGAAAACAACTTTATAGTAGGTTGGATATGTCCACATTGTAGAAGTGAATTTGATAATGACGACAATATAGTAGAAATATTTACAGGAATGCAAGGAAAAGGGGAATCATAGTGGAAAATAGTAATAATAACAATGCTCATAGTGCTATAGACATGATTATGGCATTATTTAGTCCTTTTACTAAAGAATACCAAGAAGCAGAAGATAAAATATTAAGAGAGAAAGCCTCTAAAAATTTAAAAGATGCATATACTTTCAAACAACGTGTAAATCAAGGAGATTTAAGAGGAAAAGGAATAGATTGGGCAGATAATAGATATGATAAAGCATTGTATTATGCTCAAGCTGTTGCACCTGATGGAAGAGTTAAACGTGGATATGAGATGGATTATGGTATTGGAGGCTTACGTTCTTTATTAGAGCTGTTAGGCTTAGCAAATCAACTTAAAAGTAAACCTGAATTTGAAGGTAAAGTATTGCAAGATTTATTGCAAAATTATGAAAGTATGAGGTAAAAATGATATTAGATCAATTAATAGAACAACCAATGCAAGGCAATGCTCATGAGGCTATAAACGATATAATCTCTCAAAATAGTAGAGCAACTCAAGCTTTTTTCCCTCAAGGTCAATTTTTAGGTATGGAAGTTCCAAAATATAGTGGAGATGTAATAGAATTTCTATTAGGTATGGGTGCTGGTAAAGCTGGACTTAAAGGTGGGAATATTATTTTAGATGAATTAAAAAGAGCAGGTGCGAGAAGAAATATGGCAAAAGCTGCCACAGGATTAAGACAAACTGGGTTAAAATCTCCAAATACTATTAATCCATCTATGTTAAATGAACTTACAAAGAAAAAAGGAACTTATTACCCACCACCTGGTTATAAACCTCAAATGGGTAAAAGTATGGAATATGCACCTGGTGTCAATATAGCTAGAGACCCATCTACTTGGACTAAAGAAGGTGAACGTATTATTCAGCAATTATTAGATATGGGTGTAGATATAATTAATAAATAATGAAAAAAACTCTTTTAGACCAATTAATAGGAAATGATAAAGGTATTGGAGATACTGTTGAACGTACTATTAATAAAGTTAGTGGTGGTAGAGTAAAATCCTGTGGTGGTTGCAAAAAAAGAAGAGACTTTTTAAACGAATATTTCCCATATGGCAAATCTAAACCTTAACGGAGACGTTTCTAAAAAAGAAGAAATATTACATTTAGCCTATAAAGATTTAATAACTTTTGGGCAACTATTCTCACCTCAAGACTTTTTAGCCTCAACTTCACCTCCTTTCCATCATTTAGTTGGAAAAGAGATGTTAGATAGAAATAATCAACAATTAGCTATGGTTTTACCTCGTGACCATGCTAAATCCACCTTAGCTGCTACATCTGTATTACATAAAATATTATTTGCTACGAAAGATAGACCTGAATTTATATGTTGGGTTGGTGAGGCACAAGACCAAGCTATTGATAATGTTAGATGGGTACAAAATCATATTGAGATAAATCCAGCTATTCATTATTATTTTGGAGACCTTCAAGGAAATAAATGGACTAAAACTGATTTTAGTACTAAAAATGGTTGTCGTATGATAGCTAAGGGTACAAGTCAAAGACTTAGAGGTAAAAAAGAATTATCCACACGTTATACAGGAATTATATTAGATGACTTTGAATCAGAAGGAAATACTAAAACTGCTGAAGGTAGGATGGCTATCAAGAACTGGGTTACTGCTGCTGTATACCCTGCTATTGATTTTGATAAAGGTGGTTTTTTATGGTGCAATGGGACTATTGTTCATTGGGATAGTTTTCTCAACAATATCGTCACGTCTCATAGAGAAGCTATCAAGTCTGAAAATGACTTTGCATGGAAAGTTATCACGTATAAAGCGATAGAAGATGGAAAGCCTATATGGGAATCAAGGTGGTCTCTTAAGAAATTAGAACAAAGAAAACAATTTTATATAGATTCAGGTACACCTAGTAAGTTTTATCAAGAATATATGAATCAAGCTAGGAGTCCTGAAGATCAAATCTTCGAAGAAGATGATATTAATAAAGGTTTATATGAGGGAGATTGTAAGTATGATCAAGATTATGGTTCATGGTATTTGCAATTTGCAGATGGTAGTAAAGAATATATTAATTTATTTATGGGGGTTGATCCTGCATCTACCATTTCTGAGTATGCTGATTTTAGTGTTATTATGGTTATTGGTGTTACTTCTAAACATGATTACTATGTTATTGAGTATTGGAGGGAGAGAGTATTACCAATGGAATGTGCAGAAAAGATATTTACACTCTTTAAACAATATGAGCCAATAAGGAGGATAAATATTGAAACAATCACTTATCAAGAGATGTTACGAGACTATGTCCAACGGAGGAGCAAGGATGAAGGACTCTTTTTGCCTGGAGTGGAAAAAGGTATTAAGAATTATGGAAGCCAAAAGAAAAAAGATAGATTGTTCGAAGGATTGCAACCTATGTTCAAGCAAGGAGCAGTCCACTTAAAGAAAAAACATAAAGAATTTATAGGTGAATTATTAGATTTTCCTAAAGGTAGTCATGATGATACAATTGATGCATTTTGGTTAGCTTGTCAATTTACAAGGGGAAATATAATTAAACAATTTAAACGTGGTGTTGAAACAGCTAAGAAGGCTGTAAAAAAGAGGTATAATTGGATGACTGGAGCACGTATTTAAAAAAAATAAAATATATTGCAGAATATATTAATAATAATATATATTATTCACTATGTCTAATCTACCAGAAGATAAAAGAGCAACCACAATATATGAAAAGTGGAGAAAATGGAATGATGCTAGGAAAGACTGGGATGATCATGCCAGAGAAGATATAGACTTTTATTTAGGAAATCATTTCACTCAAAACGAAGTATCACAATTAGAATCACGTAATCAATCCAATTTAACTATAGATAGACTTTACTCTGCTATTGAGCAATTTAAAGCTATAATTACATCTAAACCACCTAAATTCACAGCTGTTGGTAGAGAAGATTCAGATACTAAACTTTCAAAAGTATGGAAAACTATATTAGAATATGTTTGGGATATATCTGATGGCAATGAAGTATTTAAACAAGTTGTTCATGACTATGCAATTACAGGTTTAGGATATTTTTATGCATATATAGATACTGAAGCTGATTATGGTAGAGGTGAAGTTAAGTTTAGTTATATTGATCCATTTAGAGTATCCGTTGATCCTAATGCAAGAAACAAATGGTTTGATGATGCATCAGGAGTATGCTTATCTACTATATTAACAAAAGACCAATTAATCAATTTATATCCACAATTACTAGAACCTATAGAAGAAGGTTCTGAAAAGGTATTAATTGATGTTATAACTAATTTAGGTATAATGGATGAAGATTTTCCTTCTCCATCAAATATGAGGACTAAAGGTTCTTTTACTCCTGATACTATAAAAGATGCTGATTATGATGTAGATAAGTATAGATTATTAGAATATTTTACAAAAATAAAAGTTCCATATTATAGAATATTAAATAAAACTACTAATGAAGAACAAATTTTTGACCAAAATAAATTTCAAGAATTTATTAATGATGAAAGATTAAAACCATTAATAGAAGCTGGTGAATTTGATTTTGCAGAAGTTATGCAGAATAGAATTAAAATGACGTGTACTGTAGGACAAATAGTATTATTTGAAAGAATATTAAATACTGATAGATATCCTATAATACCTGTTCCAAATATATGGACTAACACTCCGTATCCTATGAGTGATGTACGAAAAGGAAAGGATATGCAGAGGTTTATCAATAAGCTACTGTCTCTTATAACTTCACATGCTCAATCATCGGCAGGATTAAAACTGCTTATACCACAGGGATCTGTTTCTGACGTTGAGCAATTAGAACAAGATTGGGCAAATCCTAATGCTACTATAGAATATGATGCATCTTTTGGTGAACCTCACTTTCCTTCACCACAACCATTATCCTCATCGATAATGCAATTACCTAAATTAATTGAGCATTATATTGATTTGAATATGGGTATTTTTGAAATGCAACAAGGGAATACAGATGCTGCTCCAAGAACATCGTCAGGAACAATGATGATGGAAGATTTTGGGCAAAGAAGAAGTAAGAGTAAATTAAGAGATATTGAAGGAAGTTTAAAAAGATTAGGACAAGTTATCTATAATTTATCAAAATCGCACTACAATTTTCAAAAAACATTTAGAATAGTGCAACCAAATAATGATATAAACGAGTATACAGTTAATAAGAAATTATATGATGATACGTCACAAGAATTACAATCCATTCATAATGACATTAATATTGGGCAATTTGATATCAGAGTAATTGGTAACTCAACTATGCCTTCTAATAAATGGGGTGAATGGCAAGTATACATGGAAGCTTTCAAGTTAGGCTTGATTGATAGAGTAGAAGCATTGAAGAAAACAGAAATCTTTGATAAATCAGGAGTATTACAACGTATGGATGAAATCGCTAAATTGCAAGGGCAATTACAAAATGCACAACAGCAAATTAAAGATTTATCTGGTGATCTCCAAACAGCTCGTAGAGAAACTGTTTCTTCTAAGCAACGTACAGAAGTTGAGAAATTTAAGGGTAAACTTAAAGAGACTGAGCTTAGTACAAAAACTAACAATCAGATGTCTATTGATAAGTTAAGCAATGCAGTTAAACTCGAAACAGAGAAATTACGTTTACGTGGTCAATCTCAATCAAAACAAGAGAAATTGCAAAACAAAGAAAAAACAGGAGAATAATCATGGTAGGAAATGAAGAAATTCGTGACACCTCGAATGAAAGTCAAGAAGAACAAGGTGTTAAAGATTGGGAAGCATCAGCTAAATATTTTCAATCAGAAAAAGATAAATTAGCTGCTGAGAACGAAAATCTTAAAAAGTATGAGAAAATTGGTAAGCTCATTGAAGAGAGACCTGATATTCAAAATGCTATTGCTAATACTGTTAGTGGTGGTGGTGCAAAAGCACCTCAACAAAATAGAATAAAATTAGCTAAAGATGAATTTGACCCTTGGGAAGCTTATAATGACCCTAAATCTAAATCATATGCTTTTAGAATGCAGGAGATAGGTGATGTTGTTAATGCACAAGTTGGACAAAAAATGCAAGGTGTACAAAGAAATGTAGCTATGAATCAACTTAAAGCTGATTTACAAGCTAAAGGTCTTAATGAAGATGATGTAGAAGATTTTATGTCATTTGCAGGTACTCCAGCTAATGAACTTGGAGTTGACAATGTTATCAAAATGTGGCGAGCTGTAAAAGGAGCTCCAGAAGGAACTGAAAATAGTCTAGACCAAGTAAGGCAAACTCAACAAATCCCACAAAGTGGTGGTATACTTCAAGGTGAACGACCACAAGTGAAAAATGACGATGATGCTACATGGGAAAGAATATTGAAATCTCAAGGAGCTAATAATCAATTACCTTAATATAAATAAGATCGGAGAATAATAATGGCAACAAACACTGGGACTTTAAAAACTAGTGGAGTAGGTCAGCAAACTGGTTACACACAAACAGGTCAATCATCTGTTGCGAATATAGGACAATTTGCAGATTTGAGAAGACTTCATGATTTTAGTGATCGTGTGGCTGAACTTACACCTGAAGAATCTCCATTTTTTGTATATCTAAGTAAAATGGCAAAACGACCAACAACTGATCCTGTATTTCGATTCCTTGAAAATAGGTCTCGAATTGATTGGACAACTAGAAGTTTCGTATTGGGTGCAGCAGTAAATGGTGGAAGTGCAGTATCAGTAGATACTAATTATAGTTTTACTGTTGCTGATGCAGCTACTCCAGCAGCTTCTATAGATTGGCTAATCAAAGGAATGGTATTTGTAGTAGAAACAGCAGATGGTAACGATACTGGTGGCGACTCAAGTGATGTAGCTCCAGCTCAAGTTATGGTTAGAGTAGAAAGTGCTCCTGTTGATGCTGGTACTACAACTACATTTACAGGTAGGGTTATATCTCTTTCTGCAAGTGGTGCTGGTGCTGACTATAATGTCTTAGCTGACGATTATAAATGTCAAGTTATCGGTACTTCTTTTGAAGAAGGTTCAGGTTCTCCTGATGTTTGGTCAAGTCAGTTAGAAGATGATTTTGGTTACACACAAATCTTTAAAACTGCAGCAGAAATGACAAATACTGCAATTGCTACTAATTACCGAGGATATGCAAACGAATGGGATAGAATATGGGCTCTTAAATTAAGAGAGCACAAAGTAGACATAGAAAGAGCTATGTTATTTGGACAAAGAGCTAGATCAGGAGGTATACAATATACTGAAGGTTTAGTTGGACATTGTCTAGTAAATCAAGGTACAGCGACAGCTAGTGGATCATTATCCTATGCTAGTGGCAAGCCTTACGTAGCTACTCAAGCATCTACAGCAGTAACTTATGATTCATTGTTAAGTGATTTTGAAGTTATGTTTGATCCTGCAAGAGGTGGAAGTTCAAGTAAATTAGCTTTAGCTAGTTTGCCTGTAGTTTCATTCTTTAATAAGATAGGTGGCTTTGCTGATGCTACTACATCATTAAATGCAGAAGCAAGGTATAACTTCAATGCTCAAGAACGTAGTGGAGCTTTTGGACATAAAATAATGGAAATAGATACGATTCATGGATCAGTGTCTCTTGTAAAAGAGCCATTATTCAGAGGATTATCTAGTGGATTTATGTTAATGGCAGACATGAATAATGTTGGCTTTAGACCACTCGTTGGAAATGGCTTGAATCGTGATACTCACATAATTACTAATGTACAACAAGCTGATGAAGACTTACGTAAAGACATGATCATTACTGAAGCAGGTCTTGAAGTATCTCTTCCTGAAACTCATGCATTGTATAACTTTAACAATCTGTAAAGGGGGATATAATAAATGAGAAGTGATTACATAAATACTAGTAGTGGAGCTTTTTTAAATGAAACTTTTGTTAGTCCAAATCATACAGAAAAACATGTTGCTGATGTAACATTAAATGCTGTACAAGATGTTGGAGGAGTTCATATAATGGAAGCTGCTGACAAGACTTTTACTTTGCCTGCAGTAGCAGTAGGAGTTCAATATACTTTAGTACTTGGCATCGATTTAGGTGCTGATGAGTATATGAGAATTGACCCTAATGCTAGTGATAAATTTATTGGTGGATGCAATAATGCAGCAGGTACTGATGGTAAATATCTTGGAGTTACAGGTGCAAAAAAAGGTGCATGTCTTAAACTAGAGTATGGAAGTGCAGATGGTTGGTTTATAACTTACCAAAGCCAAGGAAATGGTGTCTGGGCACATGAATCTTAAACCGAAACAATAAGGTTTAATAGTCTTTAGAGCTATGGGGGATGTCGTATAAAGGGCATCCTCCGAATCTAAAAAAAATTAACAATTTATAATAGGAGATAGAATTATGGCTACAACCATAAAAACATTTATAACAGATGCTAATCATGGTAAAACTGACTCTGATGCACCTTATGATGATATAGCTACATTTATGGCAAGTGAAGAACATTGTCAAGTTTCTACTACTAGATTAGCAGGCGACAGAGTATTTATTGTTGTTACAAAAACTACTTAATTATGACAAGAAGTTATTATTGCGACATATGCCAGAAAGTTATTACATTTGACTGTAATGAAAACACTAAGAAGTGTACCTGTAGTAAGGTGTTTGAAACTACTGCACAGCCTTCTCATATATTGAATATGAGAAAAAATGCCTGGAGTGCAACTACTAAGGTTGAATTTAGCTCAACTACTATGGGTGATGATATAAAACGTAGAGGTGGTGAGCTTTAATGGCTAATTTTGGGACACAAATTAAATCTTTAACAGGTATAGATATTACTGATGGTACTATTCAAGGTTATATTAATGATTGGCTTACTGATGGTGTTAGAGAGGTGCAAAATGTATTACCACCTGATAAGTTAGAAGAATGTACTAATGTTGCTACTTTAAATAATTCATCTCCTACTTTAAATTATTATACTAATACTGTAGGAAGGATTATGTCGGTATCTAGAGCTAATGGAAGTTATTTTCAAGTATGTAGAAAAGTTCCTGCATCTCATTCAACAAGAGTCACAGATTCTAATGATATGATGAATTATGCAACTTCTAGTGATCCTGTTTATTGGATGAATAATAATACATTATCAGTGTATCCAACACCAACATCAGGAGAGAATGCTAAAGTATATTATGTATATTTGCCAGCTGTAGTTTATACAGATTCTAATGTTAGTCATTTTTTAACAGAAGCTGAGTATTTAGTAGTTAATTATGCTAGTTTAAAAGCATTAACATATTTAATGAATAATGAAAAAGGTAATCTTCCAAGTGATATTGTAGCACCAGTACTTGAGGTTGTATCTACTTCTTTACCTACTTTTTCAGCACCTAGTGCAATAATATTGCCTGTAAAACCTTCAGCTCCTAGTATTAGTGAGAGTACTATTGATTCTTTCTCAGAAGCACCTACTTATACAAAGCCTTCTATGGTAATAGATACAAAGCCTAATATATCTGATTTAACTATATCTTCTACAGTCCCTTCTCCTCCAGTTTTATCTAATATAACAGTAGATACTAGTAGTTTTGAATCTTTGGCATATACTCCACCTGTTATGGGTTCTTTGGATTTTGCAGATACAGAGAATTTAATAACAGTTGAAGAGGATTCTGAAATGTTAAGTTCTAGGATTAGTGAGATAAATGCTAAGATATCTGAGTATAATGCTAAGTTAAGAGATTCTCAAAATGAATATAATAAATCAAATGCTTTATTACAAAAGGATTTACAAGTAGCAATTAAAAACTCTGATTTGGAATCATCAGATGATTCTAAAAAAATACAAAAATATTCAGCTGAATTAAATTCTTATAATCAAGAAGTTAATAAAGAAATACAAGAATATAAAGAAAACTTTACTAAAGAATTGCAATTGTGGATTAATAATAATAAAACATTAATTCAAAAATATAATTCAGATATACAAAATGAATTAAATGAGTTTAATAAAGAAAATGCTATTTTCCAAGTTGATGTTCAAAAGCAAATAAAAGAATCAGGTTTAAGGGATTCTAAAGAAGCTAGAGATTTGCAAAAATATCAACAAGAAATAAGTTTGTATGCACAAGAAACAGATTCTAATGTTAAAGAATTTACAACTACGATGCAAAAGAATTTAGAAACTTTTAATAGTGAAATAAAAAAATATCAAACTGAAACATCAAAAGTATCATCATCTAATCAATCTATTTTAAATAAGTTTCAACAAGAATTAAGTAATTACAATTTAAAGATGCAAAAAAATATTACTAAATATAAATGGTATGAAAGTCAATATTCACAAATTAAAGGTGATTACAATCAAGGAATACAATTTTTAGCAAATGGAGGAGTTAACCCTCCACAAAGAAAACGAGGGGAATAAAAAATGGCAGATAAAGTTAGATATGCAATTAGTCTTACTCCATATGAAGAAGCTGCAACTGATGTAGATTTAGATACATTTGTATTATCTACTGAAGTTCAAGAAACATTAGGAGCTAGTAGCCAGGATATTACACTTGCAACTAATTTTGCAACTATGACAAATTCAACACATGGGACTTCAAGTGGAACACCATATTATTTAAGTGCACCTGCTGCTACTGGAGGATTACAAATGCCAGCAGTTGCATCGTGTGATATATTATATATAGAAAATACAGGTTTTGAACAAGCTTCATCTAGTACAACTAAAGGTACGACTTCTAATACAACGGATTATTTAACAGTTGAAGCTGGAGATAATGGGACTATATTAGCTATTTTAAAAGCTAAAGAAGCAATAATTCTACCTATGAGAGGAGGGACAAATTCAAATGCATTTTATATATCTTCAACTGCTGCAAATGGGACTTCAGCTGGAGCGAATACTCTTGGTGCTAAGTTTTTGTCTCTTACTTAATTATGAAAGTTAGAGATATAGTATCTCAGACAGAATTATTATTTGGCAGGAAGCCAGAAAAATATATGTTGAGAATTATTAATGATGGATTAAAAGATATTTCTTCTAAAAAGAAAGCTTATGTGGTTTCAGCAGAAACAGATTTAGAGACATATAAAAGATGGTATACATTGGATGATCAAATGATAGAACTTAAAAAAGTAGAAATAAAAGATACTAATAGTAGGTATGTAAAAATACCTAAACTTGCTGACCCACAAAATCTACTTAGAGAAGATACTGATTCAGCTGATGATTCATTAACATAAAGGAGATTTAAATGGCTACAACAATAACACCAGCCACGTTAACAGTAAAGGTAACAGAAACAATATCTCTAAATGGTAGTGCTCAAGGAGCTACTAATACATTTACTATAGCATCTGTAAATGAAATATATAAAAGAATAGTAACTTGTCCTGCGAGTCAAGATACAACAGTAGCAACTTTTCAAACTGCAACAAATACTGCAGATAATGCTATAGATTTAGAAGATGTTAGATATATTAGATTAACAAATTTAGATGCATCAAATAGTATTAATTTATCATTGCAAATTGCAGGTGGAGAAGATGGAGCTGCTAATATGTCTACTACTTTATTAATAGAAGCTGGAAAAAGCTTTATAATGGGGTCACCACATGATGGAATAGCTTTAGATGATGATGCTGCAGGTATTGTAACAGCTTTAACAGACTTAGAAAGCTTACTTGTAGATCCTTCTTCAAATGCAGTTGATGTTGAAGTATTTATAGCGAGTGTATAATGGCAACTAATCAAAGAACATATCCAAATAAATATTTTGCTTGGTATAATGATGATACTAGAGTAGCTATTGTTAGTAAAGATACTGAAAATACAAGTGGAGAAAGAGTAACTGAATTATATGATACTTGGCAAGGTCAAGGCGATTTAAGTGGTAGTATTACAAGTCTAAGTGCTACTGGTGGAACAGCTACAGCCACAACTAGTGCAGAACATAATTTAGAGACAGGAGATAGAGTTACTATAAGTGATAGTCATAGTGATTTTAATGGAACACATACTATAACTGTTCCTGGTAGTAGCACAACTACTTTTACATTTTCTAGTTCTAGTAGTCAAAGCAATCAAACAGGCACATTTGTAGTTAAATTTATTAATGATGGAATTAGAGTAACTTATATATCTAAATATGAAGAAGCAACAGCTATAACAGAAGATTTATATTCAGATTTAGGATTAGATACAGGTATGCAAATATCTTTATTATATTATGTTAAAGCTAGATTATATGAAGATATAGGTGATATGGAAAAAGCAAGTTATTTTAGAAAATTATTTTATAGAGAAATGAAACAATATCCATCTAAAAGGACAGGAATAAGGGTACTTTCAGTCCCTAATATATAATGGCATATAATACAACAACATGGGAACCAGATAGTAATACTAAAGCAGGAGCTAGTACTACTAATTCTAAATTTCATATATATAAGAGCATTAATTGTGGTATAAAAGGAGATATTACTAATAATGAAACATGGATACCTATAGACCAATTTTCTGATGAAAGTACTACAAATGCTCCTCATCATAGATATGTATGGGCAACAGGTGGTAATCTTGTTGGTGGATATTTTATTTCAGATACAGATATAAATAATAGTAGCAATGCTATAACTTTTAAAGTTTATAGATATAGACCTGATAATTCAACTAATACAGGTGCAACAGATACTAAAGATAATTGGACTTTAATTGATACTGGGACAGTAACATTCACAGTTGCCGATCCTTCTAATAGAGGTCTTTATATAACATTTTCTGAGGATAATTGTTCATTTTCTAAAGGAGATTTAATGTCTATAACTATACATAATGATGCATCATTAACTACTGATGAACTTAATTTTGTATTTATTTTAAAAGAGGATTGGAATGATATAATATCTTCCAACGTCTAAAATGTCTGTTGGCAATACTAGATGGTTAACAGATAGCAAAACAAAAGCTACAAGCTCTACTTCTACTAGTACTAGTCTTTCTATATTTAAAAATATCGAAGTATCAGGTCAAACTACTATATCTGCTTCAAATGATACAGATACATTAACAATTATACAAGGCTCAGGAACAACATTAACTACATCAGGTAAAGCCTTAACAATAGCAAATTCCTATAGTACTACTGGTATAATTGAATTACCTGACGATAACATAGGTATTGGTAATGGAATAGCATTTCACAATGATGCAACAAGTAATATTGCTATAGGAACAAATACTTTAAATTCAACATCAGGTAGTGCTGCAACAGCTAATTTGGCTGTTGGAAATAATGCAGGTACTGCTATTACAACAGGATATAGTAATGTATATATTGGATATGAATCAGGAATAGTAACTACGACAGGGTATCAAAATACAGCAGTAGGGAGAGATTCTCTAAGAGGTCATACAGCAGCAGATGGAGTTCCTTTTAAATCAACAGCATTAGGATATGCAGCAGGTAGAAATGCTTTAAATGCTCGTCAGGTAGTAGCAGTAGGTTGGCAAACTGCATTTAGTAATTATTCAGCAGATTATATACATATAGGTAATAGTGCAGGATATAATTATGGAGATTTGAGCGATAATACTGGTGCAAGTAATAGAGGGAATATAAGTATAGGACATGGTTCATTATATGGAACATCTGCTTCTGATTATCAAAATTGTACTGCTATAGGCAATTATAGTTTAAATTCGCTTACAACAGGTAGTAGAAATACAGCACTTGGCAGTCAGGCAGGTAGAGAAACAACAACAGGTACAGATAATTTTTATTGTGGCACTTTTGCAGGTCAAAATCACAAAACAGGCAATTATAATATTGCTATGGGTGCTTATGCTTTTGTTAATGGAACTTATCACGAAGCTGATAATTATGCTTCTGCCACTTTAAATGGTTCAGACAATATTGCTTTTGGTTACAAATCAATGGGAGATAGTTTTGCTACAGGCTCTGAATCAGCTGTTGATTTTACAGCAGAGAAGAATATTGCTATCGGAAGTAAAACATTAAGTAAAAATTTAACAGCAAATAGGCAAGTAGTTATTGGTTATGAAGCTATGGTTAATGTAACTACAAATAAATCAGATTATGGAAATGTAGTTATTGGATATGAAGCAGGAAAAAATTATAAAGGTGGTACAAATACAGGTTGGAATGTATTTATAGGAGATAAATCAGGTGAAAAACTTGGATATGATAGTACAAGTTCTGCTAATGCTCAAAATGTTTTTGTAGGTGCATTATCAGGAAGAAATGGAACAGGAAGTGGTAGTGATTATACAGCCAATACTGCACGATTAAACACAGCTATTGGTTATGCATCTATGGGATTAGTTGGTGGTGGTGCAGCATTTACAGGTACTGAAAATACAGCAGTTGGTCAAGGTTCATTAGGAGATATCACATCAGGTACTCAAAATGTAGGCTTTGGTGCAGTTGCAGGTTCAAGCATTACTTCAGGTTCTGGTAATATGTGTATTGGTAAATCTGCTCTTGGAAAAATAGAAACAGGAAGTTCTAATACAGCAGTAGGAAATTATGCTTTATATATAACTCCAACAGGTTCTGATGCACAAACAGCAATAGGAAATCAAGCAGGAGCATATTTAGGTGGGAGTGCTCATAATACAATTATAGGTGCTCTTGCTATGTATGGTGGATATAATACTGAAGACCCTGCAGGGGATGGTAGTGTTGGATGGGCAGATAATACTGCTAATCGAAATATTGCTATTGGATATAAAACAATAGGAGGTGATGTAAATACTTCTACACCATTAACATCAGAAGATAATGTTGTTATCGGATGGAATGCTGGACATGTTATGTCAGGAGCAGATAAAAATATAATAATTGGATATGAAGCAGGAAAAGATTTAACTACAGGAAATAGAAATACATTAATTGGATATGAAGCAGGTGTTAATATAACTAGTGCAGATAGTAGTGTAGCAATAGGTAATGAAGCTTTATATACGGAAACTGATGGTCATTATAATATAGCTGTAGGAAATAAGTCATTATATACTCAAAATATAGGAGGAAGTGGAGTTAGTGATAATTCTAATAATATTGCAATAGGACATGAATCAGGTTATTATTTAACCACAGGAAGTAGTAATATATTTATTGGAGAAGCTGCAGGCAAAGGTAATGATAGTACTGCATTTACAGGAGCACAAAATATAGCTATAGGATATAATTCTTTAACTTCTATTCAAGCTTCAGCTAATAGTAATGTTGCTATTGGTTATAATTCAGGAACAGCTGTAACTACAGGTGATTATAATACATATTTAGGTGTTGGAGCAGGACAATATGAGACAACTGATCAAGCTCAAACATATATAGGACAAAATGCAGGAAATACAAGAAAAACAAGTAATGCATTAGTATCAGGAACAGGAGTAGTAGCTATAGGTGCTGGTGCAGGAACATCTGGGGTTTGTATTGGCTATCAAGCAGGAGGGTACAATCATGGTTCAGGTAATGTAGCAATAGGCTATAGGGCAAATAAAGGTGGATACTGGACAGACCCTACAGCATCTAATGAAGAAAATGATTCTGAAAGCAATGTTGCTATTGGGTTATATGCAATGGGAGATGTTCATTCTACTGATGTAGCTGATAGAACAACAGGTGATTATAATGTAGCGATTGGTTCATATAGTGTTTCAAAAGTTACATCAGGATATGGTAATTCTTGCATTGGATATCATTCAGGCAAATTATTAACAACAGGTTGGGGAAATGTTGCTTTTGGTCAATATACTTTATCTGTTGAAGATACAGGTCAAATTAGTATAGCTATTGGAACAGAAGCATTAATGAGTCAAAGTATTCCAGTAGATGCAGAAGATGCAAGTGCAAGTCAAAGTCA
>VTLG01000279.1_pt1 | contig 15035 bp, 17 predicted proteins | sample 4694571 | NCBI WGS metagenome assembly VTLG01 (sample SAMN12604809, study PRJNA352737) | marine metagenome | biome: ENVO:00000447; feature: ENVO:00000209|ENVO:00000569|ENVO:01000036; material: ENVO:00002151; isolation source: viral sequences binned using virsorter ...
GTTGCCGATCCTTCTGCTCCAGACGCATTTGTAAATGGTATCATGGAAGGAAAAGAGTGGATTTGGGAAGGTGGAAGCCTTCGCGAAGAACTCGCAGAAAAAACTGGCAAGAGAATCAACACTCTAGTAAGCCAAAAGCAACTTGATGAGCATAAGCTTGGATTGTTCCAAGATTTCCTATCAAGTCTTTAAATTATAAATAAATGTAGATTTACCCACTGGTAGTTTAATACAAGACATGGAAAACCTCGAAGAAAACGTAGTAACTAAGGGTGCGTCAGCAGGAGAACCGTTGCAGAAACCATCTGGTGCTGCAGTGGAAGATCTTGGTGGACCTACCCCAGAGAACTCAAAACCTGATGACGACAGCAACAAGCTGAAGACACCTGGCGCAACACTTGCACAAGTTAAGGACGTAGTTAACTCTAAGGCTGCAAAAGCAGACTCTGCTCCTAAGGAAGCAGTATCCGATGAGATTGAAGACGGACAAGAAGTTGTTGCAGAAGATGAAACTTCTAAAAAAGAAGAAGAGACTGTCTCAGAAGAAGAAGTTACTACTGATGAAGTAGTTGCTGAAGAGCCTGCCAAGGAGGGTGAAGAAGTAGTAGCCGAAGAGGAAACTACTGAAGAGGAAGTTGTAGAAGATACAACACCCGAAACACCTGAGTTCAGCGTTGAAGAAGATGTTAAAGCACTTCTTGAAGGCGAAGAACTATCAGAAGAATTCCAAGATAAAGCAAAGACCATCTTTGAAACCGCAATCAAAACTAAGGTTGAGGAAATCAAAGGTAAGTTAGAAGAGTCTTATGCTGAGAATCTTGTAGAAGAAATTGCTACTGTTAAGGCAAATTTGACGGAGCGACTTGATTCGTACTTAGAGTACGTTGCTGACGAGTGGGTTCAGGAGAACAAACTCGCCGTTGAAGCAGGAATCAAGAGCGAAATGACAGAGTCATTCCTTAACGGCATGAAACAGCTTTTTGAAGATCATTATGTAACTATCCCTGAAGAAAAATATGATGTCCTCGAAAGCATGGTAGATAAACTAGATGAAATGGAGTCTAAACTCAACGAGCAAATCGATAAAAACGTTGCTCTTAACAAGAGACTAGCCGAATCGGTTGCTGATGTAATCTTTGCAGAAGTAACAGAAGGACTCGCTGTATCCCAAAGGGAGAAGCTTGCCGCACTAGCCGAAAATGTTGAGTTTGAGAGTGAATCAGACTATCGTGAGAAACTAGAAACTCTGAAGGAATCTTATTTCCCAACAGGTAAAAAAGCTTCTAGTGCTCCTAAGAGCAACTCCGAAAATCTATCAGAAGAGGTTTCGACAGATGAGGTAATCTCAGAAGAGACCAGCCCCAGAATGCAAGCCTATCTTGATACTCTTTCAAGAGCTGCTAAAAAGTGATCTTAATATCATAACTCAAATTAAACTTTTACATAGGTAAAATTCAAATGCAAATGTTCAATGCTGAACAGCTGCAGGAGAAGTGGGCACCAGTCCTAGATTACGAAGGTTTAGATCCAATTAAGGATTCCCATCGTAGGGCAACAACCGCAATCCTGCTTGAAAACCAAGAGAAAGAACTAAACGAAGAGCGTTCTTTCCTTGCAGAAGCTGTTCCTACAAACAGTACCGCCTCCGGATCTAATCCAGGTCTTGGTGCTGCAACAACAGGCGCACTTCAAGGTTTCGACCCCGTGTTGATCTCCTTGATCCGCCGTTCAATGCCTAACTTGGTCGCATATGACCTAGCTGGCGTTCAACCAATGAACGGTCCTACTGGACTAATCTTCGCTATGCGTTCCCGCTACGAGTCACAGACTGGTACAGAAGCACTGTTCAACGAAGCAGATTCAGCCTTCTCTGGTCAGAATGATGGCTTCGATGTTACTAACGGATTTACCGCAGGTAACGTTGGTATGGGTACAACCGCACAAGCAGGATCTAACCCAGGACTGCTCAACCCAGAAGGTTCACAAACATCCACACAATACACCGTTGGTCAGGGTCTCCGCACAGACGACGCTGAAGCACTTGGTGGTGGTACTGGTGATCACTTCAACCAGATGGCATTCAGCATCGAGAAAGTAACCGTCACGGCGAAATCACGTGCTCTGAAAGCTGAGTACTCACTAGAACTCGCTCAGGACTTGAAAGCAATCCACGGACTAAACGCCGAGGCTGAGTTGGCAAACATTCTCTCCACAGAGATTCTTGCTGAAATCAACCGCGAAGTTATCCGTACAATTTACAGGACTGCTGAATCAGGTGCTGCTGCTAACGTTGCTAGTGCTGGTACATTTGACCTCGACGTTGACTCCAACGGCAGATGGTCGGTAGAGAAGTTCAAGGGACTTATCTTCCAAATGGAGCGTGATGCTAACGCAATCGCACAAAGAACTCGTCGTGGAAAGGGCAACATGATCCTTTGCTCCGCAGACGTTGCTTCTGCTCTAACAATGGCTGGTGTTCTTGACTACACACCTGCTCTTAACGCTAACCTTAATGTTGATGACACAGGCAATACATTTGCTGGTGTTCTTCAAGGTAAGTATAAGGTATACATCGACCCTTATGCAGCATCTGGTGGAGATCAAGCATCTCAGTACTATGTTGTTGGATACAAAGGTTCTTCACCTTATGACGCTGGTCTATTCTACTGCCCATACGTTCCTCTACAGATGGTTCGTGCGGTTGGTCAGGATACATTCCAACCTAAGATTGGCTTTAAGACACGTTATGGTATCGTTGCTAACCCATTTGCACAAGGAACCACAGCTGGTTCTGGCGCATTGACAGTTAACGCTAACCGCTACTACAGACGTGTTCGTGTCAACAACCTAATGTGATTAGAAGTTAATATCTTTTCACTTCAAGAGGATCCTTCGGGATCCTCTTTTTTTGTCTAAATAATACTAAAAGTACGTTTGTCCGATGAAACCAACACCAAGAGAAGCTCAGATTATTCATGCCAAATATGAAAAGGTTGTTGAGCACCTGATTGCTGAAAAGTATGCTGTTGATAAAGATGCTGCTGATAAAATTATTGAAGGTATGAGTGAAGAGTGGTATAATACTATTGCTGAGTAATGAAGACGTTTCACGATTTCTGTGAACATGCTTATTCCATAGATAAACGCCCATGTCCTGATGGGTATAAATGGACTAAGAAATATGTCTCATGTGTTCCAAAAGGATCTAGATGGAAGATCTATGGAACATATTGGGGTGGTGTTGGTTATGGTCGTGATGAATCTGAAGGTAAGAAAAATGGTAATGGCAACGGTAATGGGTCCCATAACGGGAATGGAAATGGTAATGGCAATGGTGGCAATGGTAATGGTGGCGGCGGCAACGGCGGCGGTGGCAATGGTGGTGGAGAATAACGATGGCAACTAGAAACGCATTTGTAAATCAAATACAGAATAGAAACTTTTTATCCTCTATTGGGTTTAAATTTAGCCTTGCTAGACATCCAAAGGTAGATTTTTTCTCAAATAGTGCTAGAATACCAGAGATTCAACTTGGACTTGCATCACAACCAACTTATCTGAAAGATATTGATATTCCTGGAGAGAAGCTTACTTATGGTGATTTAAATCTTAGATTTTTGGTTGATGAGAATATGGAAAATTATATGGCAGTGTATAATTGGTTAGTTGGTCTTGGTTTTCCAGAAGAAGCAACTCAATTTAAAAATCAGACAACTGATGATACTGGAAGAAGAGATATGAAGCATGCATTTAGTGATGGAACTCTTACAATTTTAAATAGCAATTTTCAATCAGTAGCGAAAGTAAAATTTTTAGATTTATTTCCAACATCATTAAGCTCTCTTGAATTTGATGCAACATCTGCAGATCAACAGTACTTTACAGCAGAGGCATCTTTCAAGTATACTGTATATAATATAACTAGCATTGTTAAATGAACCTTGAAAAAATTCAGGAGATGTGGGAGCGTGATGCTGTCATTGATCCTGATAACTTACATGATGAGTCGTTAAAAATACCTCAATTACACTCAAAGTATTATACGATGTATAATACAATTACTTTATTGCGTGAAAAGGCAAATAAGACTTATAAGGAAGTTAAATTAGAAAGACATAGTTTTTATACTGGGAAAGCACCTGCAGATGTTTATGTTAAAGAACCTTTTCCATACAAGGTTAGAGAAAAGGATGCAATACAGAGGCATATGGAGGCGGATAATAGAGTTTCAGAGGCAGAGTTGAAAGTTAGATATTATGATGTTATGTTAAAATTCTTAGAAGAGATCATTAAAGTAATATCAAATAGAACATTTCAAATTAAGAATGCTATTGAATGGCACCGTTTTCAATCAGGGTTTAACTAAATATTTAAGATCCTTCTAGGCAAGACAATGGCATCTGCCGATTGCCACGATGAAAATTCTGAATGGCAACCTCCCAATAATGAAGATGGAGAATGGTGGTGTGAATCGAGAATGGGTATAAATGAGACAAGAATGATGTATAATTCTATTTCATATTATCTGCATATATGGCCAGGTCCATCTGAATATAATAGACCACCAGAAGAAAAACAGTATCTCGAATTTGTAAGAAATAAGTTATTTGCTGCGATTTGTGAATATAATTATCTTTTTACTGAAGCAGAAAAAGAGGAATAAATAATTGATATTGACCTAGATCAATGTCACATTTGATTATATCAAAAAAGAACGAAGTGTATCTTCATGTTCAGGCGGAGATACATGTCTATTATGAATTGGCAGATTACTTCACGTTTGAAGTACCTGGTGCTAAATTCATGCCATCATACCAAAAGAAATATTGGGATGGAAAGATTCGTTTATTTAATACCCAAAAAGGAGAAATATATGTTGGGTTATTAGATAAAATAGTTCAATTTTGTAATGATCACAAATATACTTATGAGTTCGTAAATAACGAATATTATGGTACTCCTTTTGAAGTCAATAAAATGATTTCAAAAGAAGGTGTAAAGGATTATATGAATGCTATTTGTAGGCATAAACCTAGGGATTATCAAATAGAGGGAGTATACGATGCTCTAAGATACAATAGAAAACTATTGATAAGTCCAACTGCCTCCGGCAAATCTTTGATGATTTACTCAATAGTTCGTTACTTTGTAGAGCAAAAGAAAAGTATTCTGATAGTTGTTCCAACGACGTCTCTGGTAGAGCAGATGTATAAGGACTTTTCGGAATATGGATGGGATGTTGGTTCATACTGTCATAAAATATATGCTGGTAGAGAAAGAGAAACAGATTCTCAGGTAATTATAACAACTTGGCAATCAATATATAAACTTCCTAGAAAGTATTTTGAAAGATTTGATTGTGTAATAGGAGATGAAGCACATCAATTTAAATCAAAATCTTTAATATCTATAATGACTAAGTTAGCAGATGCTAAGTATCGTTATGGATTTACCGGAACTCTTGATGGATCACAAACTCATAAATGGGTATTAGAGGGATTATTTGGACCATCATATAAAATAATTAAAACAGATGAGCTTATGAAAAAAGGTCATCTTGCTACATTAGATATTAATGTACTATTATTAAAGCATCCACCAAATAAATTTGAAACATTTGAGGATGAGGTTCAATATATTATCGGTCATAATCGTAGAAATAACTTTATTAAAAATCTTGCTCTTGATTTGAAAGGTAATACTCTTATTCTATATGCAAGAGTAGAAGGGCATGGTTTACCTCTATATGAATTAATAAATAGTAGTAACCACATTGAAAACCGTCATGTCTTTTTTGTTCATGGTGGCGTGGAAACCGAAGACAGAGAGAAAGTTCGAGAAATCACTGAGCAAGAGAATAATGCTATTATCGTTGCCTCTTACGGAACCTTTTCTACCGGAATTAATATCAAAAACTTGCACAACGTTATCTTCGCTTCCCCATCAAAATCAAGAATAAGAAATCTCCAATCAATTGGAAGGGTTCTTAGAAAAGGAGACAAAAAAACAAGAGCAACTTTATATGATATTGCCGATGATATTAGTTATAAATCAAGGAAGAATTATACCTTGAATCATTTAATTGAAAGAATTAAAGTTTATAATGAAGAAAATTTCAATTATGATATCGTAAACATACCACTTAAGAAATAATGGGAGAAGAGTTTCACAGCATTATTAAATTAATTACGGGAGAGGAAATATTTTCGTTAGTTTCTGTCGATGAGAATGATGGCGACCCTATTATTATGCTTCAAAATCCTGTTATTATGCAAATAAAATCAAATCATATTGGACAGTATGTTAAGATAAGACCTTGGCTAATGATACCTACCGATGATCTTTTTATTATCAGACATGATAGAATTGTTACAATGACTGAAATTAAAGATGAACAAATGATTGAATTTTACGATAGATATTTAAATGAGAAGGATGTTGATATTATAGTAGATGGAAAAACAAAGGTTACTGATAAAATGGGATTTATAACAACAGTAGACGATGCAAGAAAATACTTAGAATCCATTTATAATCAACCTACTAAAGAAAGCTAATTATTTCTCATCAACCCTTACAAAGGATATTCTACTGATATTTTAAGAACTTGTCAAGTCACTAAAATATGGTATAATATACATATTGAATGTTTATAGGAATAATCAATGCTATGGTTAAGAAAAAATCGGAACATTATGTAAATAATAAAGAGCTTTTAGAAGCACTGATTGTTTATAGAGCAAAGGTTGCTGAAGCAAAAGAAAATGGAACACCAAAACCACGCATTAGCAATTATCTTGGTTCGTGCTTTTTGAAAATTGCTACGCATTTATCATATAAACCGAATTTTGTTAATTATATGTTTAGGGATGATATGATTTCTGATGGGATCGAGAATTGTGTTCAGTATATTCACAATTTTGATCCAGAGAAGTCTAGGAATCCATTTGCTTATTTTACTCAAATAATTCATTATGCTTTTTTAAGACGGATTCAAAAAGAGAAAAAGCAATTAGAAATTAAAACAAAGATTATTGAAAGAACTGGATTTGATGAGGTTATGATGGTTGATGATAATCAACTTTCTGGTAGTAGTTCTGACTACAATACTATTAAAGATAACATTCAATATAAAACTAATAGAAATTAAATGAAGGTTGCTATAATTACCGACCAGCATTTTGGTGCTCGTAAGGGATCTAAGAATCTACATGATTATTTTGGAAAGTTTTATGAAGATGTATTTTTTCCATATATCGAAGAGAATAATATTACTACGGTAATCGATATGGGAGATACTTTTGATAATCGTAGATCAATAGATCTTTGGTCGTTAAAATGGGCAAAAGAGAAGTATTTTGATAGACTTAGAGATTTGGGGATAAAGGTCCATACTATTGTTGGAAACCATACTGCATACTATAAAGATACTAATAAGATTAATTCTATTGAGTTGTTTTTAAAAGAATATAGAAATGTAACAGTATATTCTGCACCAAAAGAGATTAAAGTAGATAAGTTAAAAGTTCTTCTTTTACCTTGGATTAATAGTGAAAATTATGAGGAGACATCATCCCTAATTAAAAAATCCAAAGTTAAGGTTGTTATGGGTCATCTTGAACTTAATGGTTTCAGGGCAACAAGAGGGCACATGATGGAAGATGGGATGAGTGTTGATATATTTGATAAGTTTGAAAAAGTTTATTCAGGGCATTTTCATACCAGATCAAATAATGGTAAAATTTATTATCTTGGTAATCCTTATGAAATGTTTTGGAATGACGTTAATGATGCAAGAGGATTTACTATTCTTGATACAGAAACATTAGAACATTTTCATATTGATAATCCATATAAACTTTTTTATAATCTCTATTATGAGGATACAAATTATAAATTGTTTAATGCCACAGAATATAAAGATAAAATTGTAAAGGTTATTGTTAGGAAGAAAACCTCACAAAAGCAGTTTGAAAAATTTATAGATAAATTATATTCTGTTGGTATTCAAGAATTAAAGATTATTGAAAATTTTGCCATTCAAGAAAATGATGAATTTGAAGTTGAAGAAACTGAAAATACCATTAATATTTTGAATCGTTATATTGATGAATCTGAATTTGATGGTGACAAAACTACTATTAAAGGAATTCTTCAAGAAATTTATAAGGAGGCATGTGAAGTAGAATAATGTTTCTTCTAACTCTTAAAGACAAGCCAGATGATGGTGCATATGCCGTAGCTAATAGATATGGCGAAAAGGTTCTTTTCTTATTTCAAGAAGAGGATGATGCTGTTAGATATGCTATGCAATTAGAGGATCAAGAAGAGCAAGAGATGGATATAATTGAAGTTGATGATAGAATGGCAATAGCAACTTGCCAAAGGCATCATTATAAGTATTCAGTAATTACACCAAATGACATTATTATTCCTCCAAGAATTGAGACTAAATGATAACCTTTAAAAAAATTAGATGGAAAAACTTCCTTTCAACAGGTAATCATTTTACGGAAGTTGACTTTCAGAAAAATAATACTAACCTTATTGTAGGCACCAATGGTGCTGGTAAGTCTACTGTTTTAGATGCATTAACATTTTCTCTGTTCAATAAACCATTTCGTAAGATTAATAAACCACAGTTAATCAATACAACAAATGAGAAAGATTGTGTTGTTGAAGTTGAATTTTCAATTAATAGTAGAGATTATATTGTTAAGAGGGGAATAAGACCAAATTTATTTGAAATAGTTGTTAACGGTAATCCCATGCATAGGGAGGCGGATGATCGTGCAATGCAGAAGATTCTTGAAGAGAATATATTAAAAGTAAATTATAAATCTTTTACTCAAATAGTTATCTTAGGTAGTACTAATTTTGTACCATTTATGCAGTTAAGTACTACAAATCGTAGAGATGTTATTGAAGATCTTTTAGATATTAAAATCTTTTCTTCAATGAATAATTTAATTAGAGATAGGTTGAAAGTTAGAAGGGATTGTGTTCGATCTTTAGAAACAAATAAGAATAATACAAAAGAAAAACTTTTAATGCAAGAGAACTTTATTAAAGAATTGGAGGAACAAGGTAAGAGTAGTATTGAAGAGAAAAATGATAAAATTAAGGTATTAACAGTTGAGGTTGATACTCATTTAGAGCATAATGAAATTAAAGAATCTAATATTGCTGATTTAATTAAGGACCAAGAAAAAGTTACTGGTGCTGGTGAAAAGTTAGTGAAACTTAATAATTTAAGAGGTAAAATTACTCAAAAAGTAGCAACCATTGCAAAAGAACATAAGTTTTTTGAAGAAAATAAGGTTTGTCCTACATGTACACAATCTCTTAAGGATGATTTTCGTTTAAATAAGATTGATGATGTTCAAACTAAGGCAAAGGAACTTAAGAAGGGCTTCGGGGAACTCGAAGAAACCATCAAGTTAGAGGAGAAAAGAGAACATCACTTTAACCAACTATCTAAGGAGATTACTAAACTCAACAATGGCATTTCTCAAAACAATACGCGAATTTCTGGTTGTCAACGTCAGATCAGAGATTTGGAATCGGAAATTCAGAGACTTACCTCCCAACTTGCAGACAGAAATACTGAGCATGACAAATTAGCTGAGTTTAAAGAAAACCTCCAAAAAACATTTGAACAATTAGCAGATCAAAGAGAACAAATTACTCATTATGATTTTGCCTATTCCTTACTTAAGGATGATGGTGTAAAGACAAAAATCATTAAGAAGTATCTCCCATTTATTAATCAGCAGGTTAATAGGTATTTGCAGTTGATGGATTTCTATATTAATTTTCAATTGGATGAGGAATTCAATGAAACTGTAGAATCTCCAATTCATGAGAATTTTTCATATTCATCTTTTAGTGAAGGTGAAAAAATGAGAATTGATCTTGCACTTCTTTTTACATGGAGAGAAGTTGCTAGGGTTAAGAATTCTGTCAATACAAATTTATTGATAATGGATGAGGTATTTGATAGTTCTCTTGATGGATTTGGTACAGATGAGTTTTTGAAGATTATTCGTTTTGTTATTAAAGATGCGAATATTTTTGTAATATCTCATAAAACAGACCTACATGACAAATTTGAAAGTGTCATACAGTTTGACAAAGTTAAGGGATTTTCCCATATGATACATAAAGAAGATGGATCTCTCTGATGAGAAGTATTATGATCTACTGAGGAGGTTGGACAGTTTAGAGCGTGATTTCAGGTCACTGAAAGATGCTATAATGTACGATTCCGAAATCGGAGAACGGATACAAAGTAACTATTGGAGGAATCGGGTATGAAAGTACCAAATTGGATACATCACTCCAAGAAGGAGCGAAAACGAAAACTTAAACCTCAAGCACTTCGTCAAGCGAAGGCAAGAAGAAGAGCACTCCTGAAGAAACTCAGGGGTGCTTCTTTTTTATAAATATCTAAAAAGTCTTGTTCTAATGAAAAGTTATAGTCAGTATCAAAATAACTTAAATGAATTGTATATGAAAGAATACAATTTGTTAAATGAAGAGACTCAACAAAAGATAGTTGAGTGGAATGAATTGGATATTGAATCTCAACAAAAGATTGTAGAGGGATTGCAAAATGGTAATGAAGAGATTATAAGTGAATGGGGTGAATTAAATGAATGGTTGGGTAAGGCAGCAAGCGTTGTTGGTAAGTTACCTGGTATTAGAACAGTTACTGGATTGGGTTTAGCAGGATATAGAGCTGCAAAGGGTGATTGGACAGGTGCTGGATTAGCAGCAGGAACTGCAATTCCAGGACCTGTTGGTTGGGGATTTGTTGCTGCTGATGTTGCCAGAGGATTAAAAGGTGGTGGTAATAAGTCTAAAACACCAGGACAGACTGGAGGAGGAACACCAGGTCAAACCGGAGGAACACCAGGTCAAACCGGAGGAAAATCAGGTCAAGGTCAAACGACAGGAACAAAAACTGGTACAAAGAAAGTAGGAGTAAATTGGAAAGATCCTTATGGAGGGCACAAGGTATTCAAATCTAAGAAAGATATAGCTGCTTCACCAACTAGAAACTACCAAGTAAGGACATCTGCAGTTAGTGCGACAAAATCACCTGATCTAAGAACTGATGCTGAAAAAGTATCTCAAAGAACGAAAAGGTTTGGACATGCTGGATCACAGAGGGGTGATGGTATTGATAGAGCAGGTAAATCAACAGAAAAAACTGTTACTCCTGTTGTAAAGAAGGTTGAGTCTAAACCAAAAAGAAAGAGTTTACTATTAGATCCTAAGAATACTAGGGATAGGTAGAGACAATTAAATAAGTGTCATAACCTCTGCCTTTGGCAGGGGTTTTTTTGTTATTATATGTTCATACAGAAAAACACAGATGACTGTTCGGCACGAAATTAAATCTCATCTTGCTAAACTTTTAGCAACGGAAGATCTTATTGTTGAACATAAAAAAGTACAAACAGCACAATTTAATGTTCATACTCGTGTTCTGATTCTTCCGAATTGGGATAGAGCGAGTAATAATGTTTATGACATGTTGGTTGGGCATGAAGTTGGACATGCTCTATATACACCAGATAGGGATTGGTTTAAAGAGATTCAACTTCCTCCTCAGTTTGTTAATATTGTAGAGGATGTTAGAATTGAAAAACTAATGAAGAGGAGGTATCCTGGACTTGCAAAGACTTTCTATACGGGATATAATGAATTGCATGATCAAGATTTCTTTCAAGTAAATGATGAAGATATTTCTAATTTTAATCTTGCTGATCGGGCTAATCTACACTTTAAGGTGGGTTCGTTCCTTTCTGTACCTATTTCAACTTCTGAAAAACCGATTATCGATTTGATCAATGACTGCGAAACGTTTGATGAAACCCTATCCGCAGCAGAAGCGTTATATAATTTCTGCAAGCAGGAACACAAAAGAAACCACGGAGGTGAAACCTCAAAAGAGGGTCAACAAATTACTTTCGAAAATTTTGAAGATTCTGGGGATAATAACCTTGACATCCCTGTTGATAATAACTCTACCGTTTCTGACAGTGATGGCGGTTCTTCTATGGAAGGTGGGAGCGATACTACTCCTAGCGATGATAGGATGGATGATTTTGATCCTACTGTAGAAACAGCAGAGGCACTTTCAGAAGCACTTAAAGAACTTTCAGATCAAAGTGAATCTCGTGAGAGTTATTATATTGAATTGCCAGATTTAAATTTAGATAATATTATTATACCAAATACGAAAATACATGATGGAATTAATAAGTGTTTTATAAGTCAACAGAGAGACTGGGATGAAGCAAATATATCCAAATTTAATTTATTTGAAGAGTCAGATGAATCATATTATGAGTTTAGGAAATCTGCACAGAAAGAAGTTAATTATCTTGTAAAGGAATTTGAGTGTAAAAAATCTGCTGATTCATATGCAAGAGCAACTGTTTCTAAAACTGGTGTATTAGATTGTTCTAATCTTCATACTTATAAGCATAATGAGGATCTATTTAAAAAGATAACAACACTTGCCGATGGAAAGAATCATGGATTGGTGTTTATTTTGGATTGGAGTGGATCCATGTCATTAGTAATGCAAGATACTATTAAACAACTTTATAATTTGCTATGGTTTTGTAGGAAAGTAAATATTCCTTTTGAAGTTTATGCTTTTACTAATTGTTATCCTATGTCTGATGATGGATTAATTCGTAGATCATCCTATGAGAAAAAAGCAGGATTGGCATTTGTTGAAGAAACTTTTTCTTTGATGAATTTGTTTAGTAGTAAGGTGAAAACTAAGGTATTAGAAGAACAGATGAAGAATATATATCGTATTTCTTGTGCATTTACTCATCAATTTTACTGTCCGTTTAATGTTCCTATTGGTTTAAATCTTTCTGGGACTCCATTGAATGAAACTTTAATTGCTTTGCATAAAATTCTTCCTAAATTCAGAAAGGAGAATAATATACAAAAAGTTCAATGTGTGATACTTACTGATGGTGAAGCACATCCATTAAAATTTAGTAAAGATTTTCAACGTAATTATAAACATGAACCATTTTTAGGTACAAATTATATTGGATCGCATTGTGTTATACGTGATCGTAAAATTGGAAGAACTTATTCTTGTGCTCATTTAGGGAATTGGGCAGATGTAACAGATATATTAATTCATAATCTTCGTGATAATTTTCCAGATATGAATTTTATTGGTATTCGTGTTCTTGCATCTCGTGATGCTGGACAGTTTATTCGTCGATATACTGGATATGTCGAAGACAAGTATGATAAAATTATGAGTAGATGGAAGAAAGAAAAATCTTTTGCTATTAAGAATTCTGGATATCACACTTATTTTGGTCTTTCTGCAAATGCATTAGCAAATGATGATGAGTTTGAAGTAGAAGAGGATGCTACTAAGGCACAAATTAAAAGGGCATTTGTTAAGAGTCTTAGAAGTAAGAAAATGAATAAAAAGATATTAGGTGAGTTTATAGAATTGGTTGTTTAGTATGGATATTAACTCTCCTCTTGATCCTGGTGAAATTAGGGTTATTGATAATTTTTTATTGAATAGTGAGTTTGCAATATTATCAGAAGAAATTCAAGCTAAAAAATTTCCATGGTTCTATAATCCAGCTGTATCTACTGAGGGGGACGGTCTTTTTCAATATTTTCATATGTTCTATTCAAATAAAGTTGGGAAAAGTTATCATTATGAATTAATACTACCAACTTTACGTAGATTGGGAGGAGATAGACTTCATAGGGCTAAGGTAAATTCTAGAACAATAACTAATTCGATACAGAAATCTAACTATCATACTGATATATCTGATAAAATACCTTATTTGGCAACCGCTATTCTTTATATTAATACTAATAATGGGTATACTCAATTTAAAGAAAGTGGTCGTAAAATAAAAAGTGTTGCTAATAGGGTTGTAGTATTTGATCCTGATTTAGAGCATATGGGAACATCATCTACCGATGAAAATAGAAGAATTGTACTAAATCTCAACTATACACTGCCACATTATAAATAGACAGAGAAAGTATTCTATTTAAGCAAATGTCACACTTTGGCGATTTACTTGCAGGAAATGTATCTGCACCCCCAGTAGCACCACCTCCTGTCGAAGATCCTGTGGTTACTCCACCGCCTGTTGTACCTGATATTGCTCCACCTACACCACCAGAACCTGCTGTTGTATTCACAGAAGATCTTCCTGATCTACCTACTGTACCAGATCCAACTCCAACATATGCGGATTTATCGGGTAAATCAAAGTATGAATTAGAACAGATTGGTCGAACAATAGGTATTGAATTAGATAGGAGACTAAGTCATGACAAATTAGTTACTGAACTTTTACAAGCATTTGCTAATCAATAAACCAATTTACAAAGTGTACACTAAGGGGTCTATATGACCCCTTTTTTTATTATAATATATGCAGATAAATAAAACTACTACATCATGCCTCGCAAAATTGCTTTGACTGACAAACAATTACTTGATGAATTGCAAAATTTATACGGCGTTGAATTGACTGCTGCCGATGTTAGAGGATTTTGTGCTTCTCGTAGTATTAATTATCAAACTGTTACTCGTCGTTTAGAGCCATTTAAAGTTTCAAGAGGGCGTTGGAATTTAGAAATAACAAGAGAAAGTGTAGAGCAAATTGAACGTTCATTTAGTGCTCCTTCTGTTGAACCTCAAGTAAAACAAAACCTTATTCCAGAAAAAGATGATACCTTCGTCAAGTTTGGTTCTTTTAGCGATCTTAAGACCATTCTCAAAACCCGTATGTTCTATCCTACGTTTATCACGGGTCTTTCTGGGAATGGAAAAACCTTCGGAGTTGAGCAAGCCTGTTCTCAACTCAGGAGAGAATTAATTCGTGTCAACATCACAATCGAAACCGACGAAGATGACCTTATTGGTGGGTTTCGCCTTATTGATGGTAACACTGTATGGCATAATGGACCAGTTATCGAAGCACTGGAAAGGGGAGCTGTCCTCC
>VTLG01002942.1_pt1 | contig 15034 bp, 20 predicted proteins | sample 4694571 | NCBI WGS metagenome assembly VTLG01 (sample SAMN12604809, study PRJNA352737) | marine metagenome | biome: ENVO:00000447; feature: ENVO:00000209|ENVO:00000569|ENVO:01000036; material: ENVO:00002151; isolation source: viral sequences binned using virsorter ...
GGTCATAAGTTGGTTAACTATTTCTCTATATTCTTCTTGCGAATACTTGTCAATACTTATCTCTTTTATTAGATCAACCATTCGCAATACTTCAGAGAGAGGGATCACTGATCTCCACATGGTGGCGTGACCCCTTTCTCTGCCCAGAATTTTTTGGTCCATTTATTTTTAGCCCACGGGGAGAGACACTCCCATGTAAAGGTAAAGGGGCCAGTGCGTATGTAGAATTTCTTGATATCGTGCTCTACCTCTGCCTCCAGTGGAGACATCAGGGTTAGACTTATCATAGTTCTAGTTCCAACTGCCTGGGGTCACGGGAGACTGTTTCTAGTTCCTCATCAGGAAGACCCATCTCACCCTCTGTCTCAACAAAGTTAAGGAACTCATTGATTTCCTTGATAGGAACTTCAGTCAGCGAATGGTCTATATCCGCTACACTGGTCATGTAATCCCACAGGTCACGCGGGATTTCATCGTGGTCAGTGTAGGTGTATAGATTGATGGAGGAGGTGCGAGTGCTCATTTCTTTCCCCGCTTCTTTCGGCGGCGTTCCACCACATCTTCAATGACCCAGGTGTAGTGGTCATGGAGCCAGTGCTCCCCTGTCTTGGACACAGGAGAGACCTGCGTCACTGGTTCATCCGTGTTAAGGGAGGAGATAGGTTTCTCCACCCATTTGATCCACTTTTTATCGTGGGATCTACGCACCCACTCGGTGCGGGGAGGGTTGGTGGGGTTGATGATGATCATGTATCTGATCCTCCTTGGTTAGGGTTAAGTAGTAGGCAGTTTATACACTTGCCTAGGTGTCACTGTCAAGAGAGAAAGGTTAGAGTTATCACAGGTGATCAAATCCTGCCTTATCGTTTGCTATCTCCTTTATACTTGCCAGTTGTTTAAGCAGCTAGAAGCAGGTTTTGAAACGGTGCGCTGTTCATCCAGTTGGTGACGCGCCGGGACCTGTCTAGCAGGGACTTGGTTACGTTATCATTGGAGGCTGACCCCTTGACAGGGAACTCCTCAGAGTTGTGACTACTGTAGTAGGTCAGGGCAGATGCCAAGGCCCAGACGTTGGAGCCACGGGTCTTGACCTCTGTAAGGTATTGATCTTTCATCTTGTCCTGCATCTTCTGGCTCATGCCAGGGAGAGCTTCTATCACTGCCTCCGCTGCTAGTATTCGGATGTTGGTCTGTGCCATGATCTGGTAACGGTGGATGTCACGGTAGAAATTCCTCACCACCTTGTCCATGTCTAGCATAAAGTTGGTCAGGTTAAAACCGGAGGTGTGGCGCTTGTTACCCTTGGTATAGTCACCGGAGATCATGCCGTTGGTGCAGAAGAAATCCAGTAGGCCAGTGACAAAGCCATTGGAGGTGGACCCGTCATAGCTCTGGATCAGGGCAACGGTGAGAGCTACCTCTGTCTGGTGTAGGCGCGTCTCAATTGGTTTGGAGAACGCAGGGAATGTGTACTTCCGGGACCTGACAGCTGACCCGTGGGACATGCTATCTGTAATCTCTAGGTCCTTGAATTTATCATTGGGCAGGGCGCTTATCAGCATGGCCTCTGTGGCCTCTGTGAAGTCGCGCATCTGTGTGACCTTGTACTTGTCACCCACCACACCTGTGCTGGCACCTGTCCACGTATCAACCAGCACCTTGTGACTGTTCAGTGCGGTGATTGTACTAGCTGCCTGTGGTTGTCTCTGGTACGGCTCATCAAAGTCATACCGCTCACGGTGCGTCTGGATTGAGGTCCCGCGCTCATACCATAGCTCTTGTTCTTCAACAGGTGCAAGAAAACGCTGGGCTTGCTCTGTCTCATTGTGTTCATTGAACAGGTCTTGTGCAACCTGTGCAGTGGGTGAGCGGAAGCTTAGTACATCGTTCATGATTTTACGTTCTCCTTCATGGTTGAAAACTCAGTGTTAAATTTATAACTCATTCTCGCGGAAGGTGTCAACAGCTTTTTTCATTTTTTTCCTGTTGTACTTTGTCTTCACCTTTTCGATGGCGTGACCCCTCTCCCACATGGCGTTGCCCATGGGGTTGCGTCCCGGTGTTCTCCGCTCAATTTTGTCCAGGCGTTTGCGTTCTCTTTTCCTCATGGCCTTGGCCCTGTCTTCAATTTGTTCAATCAGAAAATCATGAAGGTTTAACATTTCCATAGTGTATCACTCCTCTGTGCTGGCGTCAATGTCTAGCGCCAAGTCATGGATGGCATCAAATGCCTGGTCAATAATTTCTTCTGCGTACATTTTACGCAGTCCTGGGGTTGTCATGGGATGCACACCCTTGAGCCAGTTGTCCAGGTTATCCTGGAGCAACTCGGCAAGTTCAAGGTGTGTATCTGAAACGTGACGCTGGCGCGGGTATAGTGCGCCGTTGATTGCTTGGCGGCAGGTCATGGGTACTATTCCCCTAGAATTTCAATCTGGCGCTGGTTGTTTACCAGCACTGTGAGAAGCAAAAGCTGGCTATCGTCTAGCTCTTCTGCCACGTATACCAGGTGCGGGTCTCCGCTGGTTAAGAGTTCTTCCCGTATTTGCTTGATGCTTTTCGTCATGGTGTTCAAGTCCCTTGTTGGTGGTGGTGGTAGGTGACAAGGGGGAATATAGTCTAAGGTTCTTCCCCCTGTCAATAGTTTTTTTCCTACGCCGCTTCTCGGTATTCAAGGTAGCGTTTCACTTTGTACCCTGTACCGTGTACCGTTATTGATCTATGGGTGGTGCCTCGCCCACCTGTCCCGCCGCACCCTAGGCAACTCTTGCAGCTTGCCAGGGCTTCCCCGTGTACAGCTTTATCAGCAGGACAAGTCACCACCTTGTGAACGGTGTCTGTGGGCTTGGCCTCACCTTCAACGTGAGCAATGAAGCAACGGTATCCCATCATCTCAGCGGCGAGGGTATCGCAAGGCTTGTCTATGCTGGCCATGCAATACCTGGAATAAGCGGGGGAGCAAGTACGCCACTGGTGCGTGTATCCGTTCCATCCGTGAGCGTGAGCGTTTAGGTAATGCCATACCTCGATAGGTACAGCGGCAGGGTCACCGTATGTTCCGAGGCGATTGTCCTTATCTGTACCTAGCTCAGTTATGGCCAGCCAGTTGTCAGAGATATCACAGTAAGGTTTATAGGTGTTTCCCGTGTCGATACCTTTTCGTATGATGGGAGCTTGGGTCAGGGACTTGTATACCATGTTAACGGATTGCGCCACGTTTACATAGCACCACCCTTTATTGGTGGGACGCGCCAAGCAATCCCCGCACACGCTGTAGTCGTCGCCGCTTTTGAGTGCATCTAGTGGGGGGACATCGGCGCGCATGATAAACGTCTGCAGCATGTTGTCTGTCTTATCATTGCTAGACTTGGGAATGGCAATCACCACAATGGGCTTCTTGTCTAGCTTGGAAGGTCCCTTATAGATAATAAACCCATTGGGCTTGGCATGATTGGCTTGTTTATAATCAGCAATGGCGAGGTCTAGGTCAGAGATAAAGTCAAATGGCATGGGGAATAAGTCCCGTTAGTTGTTAAGAGAAGGGGATAGTAGGGTATAGGGGGGGAGGGTGTCAAGTGGAAAATGCATATTAAAATAAAAATAATTATGCCACTTGACAAGAGGGAAGGGGGAGTATCTGGCCCCTTTCTTGCAAGGGTGCAATAATCATGCCAAGTATTTGAATATTAAATAATAAATACCTTGACCTATATAGTGTCCCTCGCAGAGTAGGACCTACTATATGTTGTGTTCACCTTTTGTTCTATCAACCTTCCCCTGTTTTATTATATGTATATGGTATGTTCACCTTTTGTTCTCTTGACCTTCCCTTGTTCACGATTTGTTCTACTAACTATTGCAGTCATGACTTTATATATGTTCACGATTTGTTCTACTAACTATTGCAGTCATGATTTTTTGGAGCTAACGATTGCAGTCATGAATTATAGAGCTAACGATTGCAGTCATGACAGTTATACACACGCAAAGCAAAAAGAAATAGAGAAGGGGCTTTTCACCCCTTCCCTTCCCTTTCACATTACATACCGAGGTCAAAGAACATCGCCAGAAAAGCGATGATAGCTAACGACGCCATCGTCGCCATTGCTATCTGCATCTAGTCTATCTCCTTTGCTAGTTGTTCTGCCAGGGTACCGTAGCAACAATCGCCATATGTGTCTAGCACATATTCACGATTGAAACGATGCACACTACCGTCTGGTAGCATGACCAGGTAGTCCAGTGTACCATCGTCTACAAGCGATGGCACATCCTTCCAGGCTTTAACCATATTACCAAAACGAATTGAGGGAAGGTTTCGCTTTACCTTCCCTCGCATCGCTTCCCTTAATTGTTAAGCTGCTTTCTTAGTCTTAGGTGTAGCTGCCGATGTGCCAATATCAGAAGCCACTCTTCCCGCTTCTGTCGAGACAAATCGCCAGAAGTAATACCTTATGGCCATCCGTTTGGAACCTACCCACAGTCCATTCTCAATGGCATCTGTGGCATTTTGCCAGAGAACCATCTCGAAATGAGAGATGTGTTTGTGCTGAACCCAGCCAATCCTACGCATTACCGTTAGCATCAAACGGATGCTAGTGGTGCGATAAGAATTTAGGCCTGGGCCTTTAACCTCTGCAAAAAGGATGTTGCTAAGGTCTCTCCAAACGCGATGACGTAGTTTGATTTCCATGATAGGAAACTCCAAATTTAGTTTAAGGGAATGCCGACAACTAGGTGTTAGATTGTTCTGTAGGACATATATTCTTTTCATCCCTATCCGCGTTCTGCGCGCCAGACCAATCCTTAGATTAGAAGTAACACCACAATGTATCGACAATTATTAATATAATTATTTTTCCGAGAATGTCAATAAAAAAATGCATTAATTTGAAATTAATTTGATTTTTTTTGTTCACGATTTGTTCTATTTGCCTACATTCCGCACAAGTCCAGCGCGATTGCTTGTCAGGCTCACTGGGAATTTCTGGATCAAGTCGCCAGAGGATTTCCCTGGGTGGGGTCCCAAAAAACCTAGAGGTTCTCTATATATATTATGGGACCCCCACTAGCGGAGCAATTTTTTAAAAATGGAAAAATGGAATGATTAATCTACCAATCGCGGCAGATGTAATAGAAGTGTTATTAATAATCTTTTAAAAGTCTTATATAAATCTTTTATAAGTCTTCTATATATTATTTATTAATAATTAATTAATTAATAATTTATTAATAATAATTAATAATAATCTATTATAAGATATATAATATACTTCCCCTCGTCGCTAGAAAGCAGAATATCATGATTATTAAACCTTTGCAAGCCCTCTCTTTCTTGTGTTTCTTTTCTCCTTGTGTTCCCTTCAGGGGGTGTGTATAATAAAATTTATAAAAGAAGGAGTAAGAAATTTATCATGGAAGATGCAGAGAAAGACAGACTCAAGACTCAGTACGACACACCTGAGAACGCCAGATCAGAGAACTATGGTCTGACCAGAAAGCAGATTCGTTTTGCAGAGGAATACATAGCCACCAACGATGCCACTCACGCTCTTCTAGAAGCAGGGTATGCCCCGGTGAAGAAAGCTGACGGTGACCTAGACAGGACCAGAACAGGGCGCAGAGCGCAGCAATATCTTGCCAACCCCAAGCTCAGAGCCTATATAGAGATACTCAGAGACGATGTAGTGGAGAAAGTTTCCTGGGATGCACAGAAAGTCCTTGATAAAATGTACCAGACTTATATGAGATCAACAGAGGCAGAGGACTACACCAACGCCAACCGTTCTCTGGAGAACATGGGCAAGCACCTGGGCATGTTCATTGACAAGAAAGAGATTAAACAGAACACACACTTTCACGGGGCAGACTCCACCTTCACCTCTGATCTAGACGCAGATATAAAGAACCTAGCCGCTATCTCAGGTTACGAGGTAGACTTAAAGGTAATAGACGGAGGAAAGAAAAGAGATAGTAATGACAAAGGGTAAAGATAAATCTCCCTTTAACTTTAATCTGACTATTCCTGAACAGGTAGACACTCTACAGGAATTATTCGTAGAACTGCAGAAAGTAGCCCTCTCTCACCCCATGAATGACCCTGAAAATAATGACGCAACTGTTATTAAACTAAGACAATTTTTTATTCAACTAAGCCATATTTTACACTTGATGAACGAAGAGATGATCACCTACTATGGAGAAACAGCAGGTTCCCAGGGAGGAGACGATAAATACTTCCCCACCTATCACTGAACAAGCAGAGATGCTCCGTAACAGTCTCTACCTAAAAGCAGTGGAGACTGCCAGACTGGACTTCTTCTCCTTTGTCAGGTTCATTGCTCCTCAACTGGTCCCAGACTTTAAAGTGGGTAGTCATATCAATGTCATCTCCAAGAAACTACAGACCATTGTAGATTCTCCAGAACCCAAGAGACTGATGGTCTTTCTCCCTCCTCGCTCCTCCAAGAGCCTTCTCTGTTCTCAACTGTTTCCCTCCTGGTACATTGGTAACTTTCCCTCTCACGAAATAATGAGCATCTCTCACTCTGACCAACTGGCATCAGACTTTGGCAGAACTGTCAGAGATATCCTGAAAATGCCCCTCTACCAAGAGATATTCCCAGGGGCAACCCTCAGAGAAGATGTCAGAGCCGCTGGTAAGTGGAAGACGAAGCAGAACGGAATATACTACGCAGCAGGTGTCAGGAGCCAGATAGCAGGGCGAGGAGCACACATTGCCCTGATAGACGATGCCATGTCAGAGGAAGACGCCTTCTCAGAGGCTGGCAGAAGGTACATCAAGGAATGGTATCCCTCTGGTCTCAGAACCAGACTGATGCCCAACGGTTCTGTCATCATCATCAACACCAGATACCACGAAGATGATCTCTGTGGGTGGCTTCTCTCCAATCAGACAGAAGACACAGTACCCTGGGATGTTGTCTCCATTCCTGCGTGGTTAGACGAGGAATCTGCCCAGATGCTAAACCTACCAGAAGGTTCTTCCTACTTTCCAGAGTGGAAGCCAGACTCTCTTCTCAGGCTAGACGAGGCAGAGATCAGAGCCAACAACGGGGCAAAGTACTGGCAAGCTCTGTACATGCAGAACCCCACACCTGACGAGGGGTCTGCCATCAAATCTGACTGGTTTCAGAACTGGACAGACGAAGAACCGCCAGAGTGTGACTTGATCATACAAACCTACGACACTGCCTTCTCCACCAGGAGCACAGCAGACTACTCAGTTATTCAAACATGGGGTGTATTCGACTACCCTTTCAAGGATTCTTTGGGAAGAGAGTTTTTGGCTCCTAATCTTATTCTCCTGGGAAATGTCAGAGAAAGACTAGAATACCCAGAACTAAGGAGAACTGCCCAGGACCTCTACGACGACTACCAACCAGATGTCTGCATCATAGAAAAGAAGGCGTCTGGACAAAGCCTCATTCAAGATATGAGAAGGGCTGGACTTCCTGTCTTGGATTATCTTCCAGACCGTGATAAAGTGTCTAGAGTACATGCCATTACACCTATATTAGAGGCAGAAAGAGTTTGGCTACCCAGAGGAAAAGATTGGGCAGAGGACCTCTACGCAGAGGCGATACAATTTCCTTTTGCCAAACACGATGACCAAGTGGATGCCATGGCAATGGCTGTGCACTACCTAAAAGATTCTTGGCACTTGTCTCATCCAGATGATCCTGACTACGATGAAGAAGAAAGTAGACCCAAGAAAAAAACCTATTGGAACTGGAACTAGAACAAATGGCGATATCCAGAGCAAGTATCCCCAGAGAACTCAAAGGAGGGCGTAAGGTGGCGGCTAAGAAAACTAAGAAGTCTAAAGGTAAACTAGGAAGTGGTTCTCGTTTTAAATCTCTCTCCTCCAAAATTCAGAAAAGCGGTAAAAGTAAAAAAGCTGCAGATGCCATAGCTGCCAGCATAGGTAGAAAGAAATACGGGAAAAAGAAAATGGCAAAGCTCTCCGCAAAAGGTAGAAAAAGGAAATCATAAACAATGGCAGTGGAACAGAACCCTTTCGCAGAGGTGGAAGAAGTCAAAGAACTTAGAAGAGAATCTCCCCTCCTAGAGGAAGAGGTAGAAGGAGAGGTTGTGCAGTTTAACCCTACCTCTGATGGAGGTGTCGAGGTAGAGTTTGGTGACATAGAAGAAATTTCTATCATGGGTGTGATGGAACAAGACCACTACGCCAACCTTGCAGAAGTGCTAGAAGATGATGATCTGGCAGATATTTCCAACACAGTTATTGAAGGTTACGAAACAGATAAAGAATCCAGAGAAGAATGGGAACAAATATTTGAGCACGGGTTTGATCTTCTGGGCCTTAAACTACAGGACACAACAGAACCCTTTGACGGTGCTTGCACAGCGGTTCACCCGCTCCTGATAGAATCAGCCGTTAAGTTTCAGAGCAGAGCTTCTCAAGAACTTTTCCCTCCTGCTGGACCTGTCAGAGCACAGGTGATAGGAACAAACACCGTTGCCAGAGAAGAACAGGCACAGCGTGTCAAGCAGTTTATGAACTACCAACTTACACAGCAGATGCCAGAATACTTTGAAGAGTTTGAGCGTATGCTCTTCCACCTACCGCTGGTGGGGTCTGCTTTTAAGAAAATATATTTTGATGAACTTCTCCAAAGACCTGTCTCGGAGTTTGTCCCGGTTGATCATTTTTATGTATCCTACTACGCCACTGATCTCAGAACAGCGGAGCGGTACACTCATATGATCTATCGTTCTCCCAATGATTTTAGAAAAGATGTTGTCTCTGGAATGTATCTAGACGTAGACGTTGGAGAACCAGAAGCTCCTGACACAACGTCCATGGGACAGAAGATAGACAACATCATGGGCATAGCCGCCACGGCAGAAGATGATCCTCAGTATGTTCTTCTGGAACAACACTGTTACCTTGACCTGCCAGAACCCTACTCTGACCCAGACGGTATTGCCAGACCTTACATTGTCACCGTGGACCTACACTCCAGAAAAGTTCTCTGTATCAAACGAAACTACATGGAGAATGATCCTATCAAGGAAAGAATCCTCCACTTTACACACTACAGGTATGTACCGGGGTTTGCTTTCTATGGCCTGGGACTAATTCATTTCCTGGGTAATCTGACCATGACAGCTACCACTGCCATGCGTTCCTTGGTAGACGCGGGACAGTTTGCCAATCTACCCGGTGGCTTCAAAGCCAGAGGTGTCAGACTGGTGGGAGATAATGATCCTATTTCTCCTGGTGAGTTCAAGGAAGTGGAGAGCACAGGCATTGACCTGACCAAGGCTATTGTACCTCTCCCCTATAAAGAACCTTCGGGAACTCTGCTCCAGATGCTCCAGTTTGTTGTGCAAGCAGGGCAGAAGTTTGCTGACTCCACAGAACAAATTATCACTGACTCTGCCAACTATGGTCCTGTGGGAACCACCATGGCTCTTCTGGACGCCTCTTCCAAGTTTTCCACAGCAATTCACAAAAGAATGCACAAGTCTCAAGCGGATGAGTTTGACATTCTGGCCAGAATTAACTACGACTTTCTCCCTGACAGTTACCCCTACGAGGTCATAGGAGGAGATCAACAAATATTTAAATCTGATTTTGACGGGAGAATTGATATTATTCCTGTCTCTGATCCTAACATTCCCTCCTCTGCACATAGACTAGCCCTGGGACAAATGGCAATACAGCTTGCCAGCCAAACTCCCCCAGGTACTTTTAACATGCCAGCCTTGTTCAGAGAGGTTCTCACAGCGGCTAACTTTCCAAACCTAGATGAAATTCTCCCGCCGGAACAGAAGCCAGAACCCAGAGACCCTCTGGCAGATATCATGGCATCTGCAAAAGGACTACCAATTGCAGCGTTCCCAGGACAGAACCACGAAGCTCACATTCAATTTAAGACAGCTTTTCTCAAAGACCCTGGCAACGGAGCAAATCCAATGATGCAACAGATTGTTCCTATTCTCAACGCCAATATCAGAGACCATATGTTGATGAAATATCAGGAGCAGATAGGCGGTGTTGTCAGTGGAGTTGCCAATGATCCACAAACTGCAGAGATGGTGATGGCTCAAGCAGCAGAAGAAGTTGCCAATGCAAACGCTGCCCTGGGCATAGCACAAAGTCCAGAGCAACAGATGATGAACATTGAGCAGCAAAGATTACAGCTTGATCAACAGAAGATGCAGATGGATGCTCTGGAGAAAGCTGCTGATCTGGAAGTCAGGAGCAGAGAACACGAAAGCGCAGACAAGAAAGTGCAGTTAGATGCTCTGATAGATATCAGTAAACTTTCTATGGAGTCTGACAGAGATGCAAACAAAGCTCTGGAAGCAGCGGCTAAACTTTCCATAGAAGCTGAAAAGGCTGGAGGAGACGCAGAACTGAAAAGAAATAAAACTGCTCTAGACACACTGGTAAATATGGCAAAACTAGAGAAGTAATAAGTATGAAAGAAGCCTTGGAAGAAAGAATAAAAAGACATGAAGGATATATGCTCAAACCCTATACTGACACGCTTGGCTTTCTTACAGGAGGTTATGGACACAAAATCATCGAAGGAGAAGAAATCCCCACTGATCAAAAAGGGTGGGAAGAACTTTTTCAAAAAGATTTTTCTAAGGCTGAAGAAGGTGCTAAGAAGCTTATCACGAAAAATAAGTTAGAAAATTTACCTTGCGAAGCCGAGGAAATTATAATAGAAATGGTATATCAAATGGGAGAAACAGGAGTTTCAAAGTTTAAGAAAATGTTTAAAGCACTAAAGAAAGAACCAAAAGATTTTATTGAAGCTTCAACTCAAATGATGGATTCACGGTGGGCCAAGCAGACATATTCAAGGGCTAGAGAACTTTCTGATAGAATGAGAAATTTATCCTATGCCGCTTAAACCAGGAAAGTCTGCCAGAACAATTTCAGACAATATTAAAAAATTAAAAGAAGAAGGCTACTCGCAAAAGCAAGCAGTGGCCATTGCTATGTCTAATTCTAAAAGAACCAACAAAAGACCTTCCAAGAAACGAAAGAGGACAAGCCGTAGAAAATAATCATGGATATTTTTGAAGAAATTAGAAATGCTTTTAAAGTAGAGCAAGAGTCTCTAAAAGATTTCCTTGCAAAAGGACACGTAGAGGACTATAACCATTATAGACAAGTAGTTGGAACACTCTCTGGAATTGAGTGGTCTTATACAAAATTAACTGATGTTGTAAACAAAAGAATGGAGATAGACGAAGCCGATGATTAATCCCTCACTTGCAGGAGCAATACCAAATGATTCATGGATTACCAAAGATGACTACCCTGATCCAGAAGTTCTACCAGAACTACCGGGGTATCATGTTCTGGTGCGCCCTGTCACTATTAAGGCAGAAACCAAAGGAGGCATCATCTTACCAGAAAAGTCTAGAGATGACATCGCCTATCTCACCACGGTGGGGCGTGTACTCAAAGTTGGAGAACTTGCCTACGAAGATAAAGAAAAGTTTCTCGGTGGAGCTTGGTGCAGAGTGGGAGACTATGTTTGTTATCAAAAATTAACAGGTACAAAATTTGTTTACAAAGGGGTAAAGCTTCTTCTTCTTTTTGATGATCAGGTGATAATGAAAGTGGACAACCCAGAAGACCTAGATACTACACTTGTATTAGGTGGTTAAGTATGTTAATAATATAAATTATGCGTAATCTTAGTTATCGCAAACTATGGAGAAAGAATTAATGTCGGAAGAAAAAGTAGAAGTCGAAGCAGAAGCCAAAGAAAATGTAGCTGAAGAGCTAACCGAGTGGAGTGAGATTGATACATCTCCCACCGTAGAAAAGGAAAAGGTTGAGTTTGAAGTAGAGGGAGAAGGAGAAGACAAAGCAGAAGTTGAAGCCACTTCTTCTCAAGAAAAAACAGAAATACCTGAGTTAGACGGAATAGAAACAAAAGGTGCTGAGAAGCGTATCAGACAACTTGTACAGCAAAAGAAAGAACGAGACGCTGCACTCGCCCAGTCAGAAGCCGAAAAACAAGAATTAATAAGGCAGTTAAATGCCAGAGACCACTACACTGTAGAAGCTTCTAAAACTAGTAATACCACCAGTGAAAGACTTCTACAGCAGCAAATTGAACTAGCAAAGAAATCTTATCTTGATGCCTATGATATGGGCGAAAAAGAAAAGATGCTAGAAGCACAAGAGCTTATTAACAAGGGTCAGGTGGACCTTGCAACTCTAAGCCAGCAGCGTCAAGCAATTGAGCAATATGAAACTCAACTTGCCCAGAGAGCACAAGTGGCGCAGCATCAGCAACAGCAGCGGCAGCAGCAGGTTGCACAGCAGCAGCAGCAGCAGCAAGAATATGATCCTCTTGCAGTTGAGTGGAGTCAAAAGCCTGAAAACTCTTGGTTTAATAAAGATCAGATCATGACAGTGGCGGCACTTACAATTGACGCCCAATTAAAACAAGAAGGTTACGATTCTTCTAGTCCTGAATTCTACCAAGAAGTAGACAACAGACTAAGAAGAGAATTTCCACATAAGTTTAGTGGAGGAACGAGTGTAGAGGTAGGATCACAACCTACACAGCAGGTGGTGGCAGGACAGTCGCGCAGTTCTCCCGCTTCTGGCAAAGGTAAGAAAGTTAAACTTACTCAAGCCGATGTAAAGCTTGCCCAGAAATGGAATATACCGCTGGAAAAATATGCTGCTGAGAAGGCAAGAGCCGACAGAGCAGCAGGTGAATATGTTCCAATTGGGTAAAGTCAAGCGCGTAATAAAAGAAAGGAGCGTTTAAAGATGAGTAAAACAAGTAGTAGAGCAACGCAGACAAGGGAAACTGAAACAAAGGAATATACTTATACAGAACCTAATTGGTTAGATATACCAGACCCTGTTGTAGACAGATTCACCAATGAAGACATGGTTCTCCGTTGGATACGCATCTCCCTCAAAGGTGAGGACGACTACAAGAATGTTGGTAATAAGATGACCCAAGGTTGGGTATTTGTAACTCCAGAAGAAGTTCCTGAGATGTTACACTCTGCCACTGTTTTAGACGCTGGTCGCTATACAAATTGTGTTGTACGGGGGGATGTCGCTCTTGCCAAGATGCCCCGTGGCAAAGCAAAAGCCAGAAATGATTATTATCAGGATAAGGCCAATGCCATGATGGATGCTGTAAATCAGCAGTTGATGGCAGCGTCAGATTCCAGAATGCCCATTTCAAATAATAGCACTTCAACTGTAACCAAGGGTAGAATGCCTCAGTTTCAAAACTAACAGTTAAAGATACTGCTTATTCTACTCATCTTTAAAGAAAAGGAGATTGTAGTATGACTACTACTAAGGCCCTAAATGGTCTCACTCCTTCGCGTAGATACGCTGGTGGCGCAAACACCACACAGACTCGCAACTATCGGATTGCATCTGGTACTGCATCAAACATCTTTACGGGTGATTTGGTCCATATCAGACTAGGTAATATTGATGTTGTTAGTGCTAACACTGGTGATGTGGACGCACCAATTGGTGTTTTCATGGGTTGCTACTACGAAGAAGACGGTGAGCCAAAGTGGAGAGACTTCTGGCCCACGGGAACTTCTGCCAGCAATGCTTACGCGATTGTTTGTGATGATCCTCAAGCAACTTTTGAGATTCAAGCTGATGCCAGTTGTACGGTTGGCGACATCATGGAACTCAATTTCCCGGTGACTCGCGGTGCAGGTTCCACCTTCACAGGACGTTCCGGTTTTGGTCTTAAAGTGGCTGGAACCAGCGGTGTAGCGGGTATGGTGCGTATTATTGACTTTGTTGATACCCCTGGTAACAACATTGATAATACTTCAGAACGCGCTTTCCCAATCTGCGAAGTCCAACTTATCCATCATCAGTTGACTCAAGTGTCATCTGGTGTTTAACCCGAAAGGAGCTTAGACAATGGCTATTAATAGAGCTAGTATTGCCAAGCAGCTTCTGCCGGGTCTTAATGCCGTTTTCGGTATTGAGTACGGAGAAGTTGCTGATGAATACAGTGTTCTCTTTGAAGTAGAGAACTCTGACAGAGCATTTGAGGAAGAAGTCCTCTTCACTGGATTCGGCACTGCACCTGTTAAGGGTGAGGGTGCTGCTGTTCAGTATGACAATGCTCAAGAAAGTTACACCTCACGTTACACGGCAGAGACGATTGCTCTTGCCTTCTCAGTAACCGAGGAAGCTATGGAAGACAACCTGTATGACACGTTTGCCAAGCTACGTGCCAGAGGGCTTGCCAGGTCCATGGCTAATACGAAACAGACCAAAGCTGCCGATGTTTTCAATAACGGTTTCAACACCTCCTTCACAGGTGGTGATGGTCAACCAATGTTCAGTGCCAGCCACCCAACGGTTGGTGATGGAAACCAGAGCAACCTTGTAGGTAGTGCTGGAACGGTTGATCTTTCAGAAGCTGCGTTGGAAACGGCATTGGTCAGCATTCAGACCATTAAGGATGACAGAGGCATTCTGGTAGGTGGCAATGCAGTATCCCTGCACGTTGCGCCTAACAATCAGTTCACTGCTGATAGAGTATTGAATAGCCCCTATCAACCTAACACGGCTGATAACAACATCAACGCCATCAACCACCAGGGCATGATCCCTCAAGGCTACATGGTGAACAAGCGGTTCCAAGATGCAGATGCGTTCTTCATCAAAACTGATGTTCCTAACGGAGCAAAGATGTTTGTAAGAGCGCCGCTTGCCACCAAGATGGAGCCTGACTTTGACACGGGGAACCTCCGCTTCAAAGCCAGAGAGCGTTACAGCTTCGGTTGGTCTGACTGGAGAGGTTACTTCGGTTCTCAAGGAGCCTAAGTATTTTTAACCCGGTAGTGGAGGGAGCCTAAAAACTTCCTCCACTTTTTCCTTTTAACATAATCATTTTGAATGGCACCATAGTAGGTGCTGGTCTAGGAAAGGACTGTTCACTATGCCTACACATTTTCCAAACGGTGTCACCAACGTAACTAAGGAGTCTATGTTTGGTGA
>VTLG01003735.1_pt1 | contig 15033 bp, 8 predicted proteins | sample 4694571 | NCBI WGS metagenome assembly VTLG01 (sample SAMN12604809, study PRJNA352737) | marine metagenome | biome: ENVO:00000447; feature: ENVO:00000209|ENVO:00000569|ENVO:01000036; material: ENVO:00002151; isolation source: viral sequences binned using virsorter ...
GAGGTCTCACTGCTAACAGCAGAAGAAGATTCTGATGATGACACAGCCTGGGGTACTAAGGTCGGCGTAAAATACGCCTTCTAAATGAAGATTTTTGATTCCCCTTGGGCAGTAGCGATACTGCTCTTGGGGTTATTTTCTTTTATAGAGGGTCTACATATGTATGAACATCAGCACTGTAGATCCTGTCCACCATGTGAACTTGAAGAGTATTAATGGCACATCAATCACAAGGCGGTCCAACCGCTTATGTAACTTCTTTTTCACCTGAACCAGAGATTAAAGATCCTGTGGATACTATGCCCAGTGATTATCAACCACCTGGTACAGATGATGAAGTAGATTATGACTCACTTGAAGAAGCTTTGACAAGTTGAGTAGGAAAGGGAGCACCTCAGAGTCGGACTCCCTTTTCATTGGTAAGAGCCCTTACGAGGATACCTCTTGCCGTCTAGACGGTGGGAAAGACCACAAAAATAAGCGCAAAAAATTTCAGCTGAGAATGTACATATAAAATTATTTAATTAACAATGGCCCATCAGAATGCTGCCCTGCTGTCTTCACTGACCGCACCGGGTGCTGATAATGCGACACGCGCAGGTTCAACTTATACAACTGCAGAGCGTCGTGCACTATACCTCAAGCTATTTTCTGGTGAGTTGTTTAAAGGATTCCAACGCAATACTATTGCAAGGGATCTAGTAACCAAGAGAACTATTAAGAACGGCAAATCTTTGCAGTTCATCTATACGGGACGCACCACAAGTGAGTATCATACTCCGGGACAATCCATTCTTGGTAACTCAGACAACGCACCTCCTGTAGCTGAGAAGACAATTACTGTTGACGATCTATTGATCTCCTCAGCTTTTGTTTATGAATTAGATGAGACACTTTCTCATTATGACCTTCGAGGAGAAATATCCAAGAAGATTGGCTATGCACTAGCCGAAAACTATGACCGCAAGATCTTCAGACAGATCACCAGAGCTGCACGTAAAGCAAGCCCAGTTACGAAGACTAACTTCGTAGAACCAGGTGGAACACAGATCCGTGTAGGTACAAACGCTCAAGGTTCTGATGCTTATGCATCTGCATCTTTGATTAACGCCTTCTATGATGCTGCTGCAGCCCTTGATGAAAAGGGTGTAAGTGGTGACGGACGTGTTGCTGTACTGAACCCACGTCAGTACTATGAGCTTATCCAAGCTGTTGGCACTAATGGTCTAGTTAACCGTGACGTACAAGGATCTGCATTGCAGTCCGGTCAGGGTATCATTGAGATTGCAGGCATCAAGATCTACAAGTCAATGAACATTCCATTCTTCGGCCGCTTCGGTACTAAGTTTGGTACTGCTTCTGCTACTAACCCAGGTGTAACTGATCCCGGTAACAAGGGTGACTTCACTGAAGTAGTGATGCAAGACGAGAGGACTGAGACCGTAAACAACTACGGTAACGGTGACTCTGACTTCGAGAATAGCTGTGGACTTATCTTCCAGAAGGAAGCCGCAGGTGTTGTTGAAGCAATCGGACCTCAAGTACAAGTAACTTCAGGTGACGTTTCCGTGATTTATCAGGGTGATGTTATCCTTGGTCGCTTGGCAATGGGCGCCGACTATCTTAACCCAGCTGCTGCTGTGGAACTGTACGCTGGTACAGGTACTGCACCTGCTGCATGGTAACTATAAGGGAGGGTTTTTACACCCTCCTTTTTTTTCTTTACAAATATTTATACCTATGGCGATACCCAATACAACTGATCTCGATACCGAACTATCCGCAGTCAATTCAATACTGGGTGCTATAGGTCAGTCACCAATTACAACACTGAACTTTGAGAACCCTGAAGTAGCAGTTATATATAATATTCTTAAGGAATGTAATATAGATATTCAATCAGAAGGATGGTCCTTTAACAAAGAGGATCATGTTAAGTATGTACCTGATAGTAATAAGAATGTTAAGCTACCTTCTAATGTACTACAGTTTTCACTACATGATGGTTTAGATAATAAGTCACAACGCTTAATCATACGTAATGGTAAGGTGTATGATAAGGTAGATCATACTGATGAGTTCACTGTAGACTTAAGTTTAGATGTAATATGGTTACAAAAGTTTGAAGATATTCCACAAGTATTTAGAAGATATATTATATACTGTGCTTCTAGTAGAGCAGCTGCCCAGTTAGTAGCTAACCCACAGCTAGTGAAAATGCTACAACAGAAAGAAGCTTATGCTAGAGCTACTTGTTTAGAATATGATTGTAATCAGATTGATCCTTCTTACCTAGGTCTTACAGATGATCAAAGATATACATCATACATTCCTTTAGATGCACTTAGACGCTAATGGCTAGTATAACACAAACGATTAGAAACTATACATCAGGTATGTCACAACAGCCTGATCAATTGAAAAACCCAGGTCAAGTTTCAGATGCTGTTAATGTAGTACCAGAAGTTGAAACAGGATTAGTTAAAAGACCTGGTAGTAGATTTATCAAAGACATAGGGGAATCAAGGTACAGATTCTTTCACTATTATAGAGATCAAGATGAACAGTACATTGGACAGGTTATAAAAGAGGAGCCTAATAGTAACACTGCTCCTGTTGTAAAATTATGGAACTTAAGAGAATTCATCGGTCCTAATGGAGTAGTACCAGCAGGCACAGAGTTTGTAGCTACAGTTAAAAGTGATAACCCTGATCCAGTTGAGGCAGAAAACGAAAAGACTGCTATTAAACAGTACTTAAAGTATACAGATGAAGATGACTTACAGTTCTTAACTATTAATGACTATACTTATATACTTAATAGGAATCCTAGAACAACAGATAATCAGGTCATACCATGTAACATGACTGATGCCTTATCACCTGGTTGGGGTCAAGCTGATGATACTGGAACACAAATAGGTGATGAGCACTTTGCATATGTAGAACTTAAGAAGACTGCTAATGCTAGACAGTATAGTCTTAACTTAAACTCCTCCACCAACTCAACAGAAGCTGATATAACAAGTGCTACACGCATAAAGCATAAAGAGTCTTATCCAAGCACTGTCTTTAAAAGACATAACGGAGATGATTGGAATACACATTTAACTAATGCTAGCCCTTCAATGGGTACACCAGCTACTAACATTCAATCACCTAATACAACTGGTAGACCTTTTCATAGTAGGCAGTGGTTGTATACCTCGCAGAACAATTATTATATAGGCAGGAATAATGCTACGTGTCCTGATATAGGTACAGCCGTATATTCTTCTGAAGATACAGGTGGTGTAACTGATGTAGCAATATTTGATTCATCTAATAATCCAATCAGTGATGGTTCACGTAAGAATTTACGTTGGAGATTTACTGTTAAAGGTAGGAGTCATCTTAGAGCTAATACTAGCACTGAACCTGCAGGCCCTGACTATATCTGCACTTATGATTATGATGTAGAATTATTACATGGTGGAGAAGGTTGGAAGAAAGGTGACTACGTTAGATTCACAGCTGATGCTAGTGGATTCTCTGATGGGGATGCAGATGGTGCAGTTAGAGTTGTCTATTATATAGAGATAGCAGAGATAGAAACAACAAAGATCAAAGCTAAGATTGCAGGTACTGATAACGATGGAGCTATACGCCCCGCACCTACTGCATTTGATGCTGACATGGCAGTCACTGCTACTTCTATTTTAGGTGGTATACAAACTGAGATAGGAAGTAAACTTACTAAAACTGAGGTCATTGGTAATGGTATTTACTTACGCAACAACAGTGAGTTTGACATATCTACACCAGAAACAGATCTTATGAATGTTGTTACTGATGAGATAAATGATATTGAAAAGCTTCCTACACAATGTAAACATGGTATGGTTGTTAAGGTTGCTAATAGTGATATAGAAGAAGACGATTATTACATGAGATTCTATGGTAATAATGGTAACGATGGTCCAGGTGCTTGGCAAGAATGTGCTAAACCAAAGATAAGATATAAGATAGATGCAACTACTATGCCTATGCAGTTGATAAGGGAAGCAGATCTTACATTTAAAATACAGTTAACAGTATGGCCTGAACGTCAAGTTGGAGATAATGTAACTAATCCAAAGCCTAGCTTCCTTAGCAGAGGAGTAGATGTTAATGGTGATGGAGATTTATCCGTACGTAATATTCAGAATATGGTATTCTGGAGAAATAGAGTAGTGATGCTTAGTGGTACTAATGTTATATGTTCTAGACCTGGTGGTGATAATATAGTAGAACCTAACTTCTGGGCAAACACAGCATTAACTGTATCAAATGATGATGGTATAGATTTATCTACTAGTACAGAAAGTCCAGCAAAACTTTATGAAGCTTTAGAACTAGGTCAAGGTTTATTATTATTCAGTGAGAATCAACAATGGTTACTTGGTGCAGAGGCTGAAGTCTTAGGACCAGAAACTGCTAAACTTACACCTTCATCCACTTATAATTTTAATACTAAAACTTCTCCTATATCACTTGGTAGTACAGTAGCTTTCTTAGATAATGCTGGTAAACGTAGTAAATTTTTTGAAGCAACGAATTTACAAAGAGGGTATGAACCTGATATATTAAATCAAAGCATCACTGTACCTGACTTACTGCCTAAAGATATTAATTTAATTACTAACTCCAGAGAAAACACCTATGTATTCTTTGCTGTAAGAGGTACAGATACTCTATATGGCTATCGTTATTTTAATAGTGGTGAAAAAAGGATACAATCTGCCTGGTTTAAATGGACATTAGATAAGAACATACAGTACATAGCAATTATTGATGATTTATTGTTTGTAGTACATGAGAACAACAATTTAGTGAAGTATCCTTTAGTAGATAAATGGTCTAATTGGGTTGATAACTTCCCTATACATTTAGATAACTGGTCAATACTTGAATCAAGTGATCTTACATATGATTCTTCTACTAATAAAACTACATTTGAAATAGGCCAACGTGGCTTCGAAGAGAATAGAGACTTGTATGTATTTGATGCACACCTCGATAATGATGGTAATCCTACTAATGATTATGGTAGATATGGTATAGCTACAGTAAGTAGTTCTACTGCAACATTACCTGGTGACTGGAAGACATCTGGTAACAGTTTGTTTGTAGGGTATAATTTCGAAATGCAGATTAAGTTGCCTACTATATATCCTACTGCAAAAGAGGCTTCAGATGTTAATGCTTCCTTAGTTGTACATAGAGTGAAGCTCTCTTTAGGTGCAGCTGGTGTCTATGAAACAAGTATTGAACGTATAGGTAAACCTACTTATACTGAACTGATAGAGTCATCCCTACAAGATGCCTATGTAGCTAACAAATCACCTTGGGTAGATCAGAGAATACATACATTACCAACATATGAACGTAATAAAAACTTAACAGTATATTTAAAATCAACCCATCCATCTCCTACTACTCTATTTTCTATGAGTTGGGAAGGAGATTATAGTGACAAATTCTATCAACGTGTCTAACTACATTCACCCTATCACATTGGAGGCTGCCAAAGAGGTGGCCTCTAACTTACGTCCTGAAGACCGGAGAGAGGTCGAAGAAGGTCATGGACTTAATCCCTTAGAAGTACTAACGAGTGCAGCTTTAGCTGACTCTTGTGTTTACTTCGTAGTGCCTAACGGCAAGACTGCCGGAATGGCTGGTGTAGGTGAGGGTGGTTCTATCTGGATGCTATGCACCCCAGAGATTCACAACTACCCCATCACCTTTGCCAGAGAAGCTAAGAGATATATAGATAGTAGACCAGAGAAACTTCTTTGGAACATCGTTGATAAAAGAAACAAGGTCCATTTAAAATTGCTAAAATTTTTAGGATTTAAATTCCTACGGGAGTTTCCTTACGGACCTAACCAATTAACATTTATAGAGTTTTGTAAATTATGTGCGCACCCGCAGCCGTTATTGGCGGTCTCCAAGTAGCTCAAACTGTAGCAGGTCACGCTGCTGCAGTATCACAAGCATCCGCTACAAATAAGCAACGAGCCGCTCAATACGAAAGACAAAAATTAAAAGTACAGCAACAGCACAATCGTGATATAACTAATTATTATCACAAAGGTGTTGATGCTGAATTAGCCTGGGCTGAGAATGCTCATGCTGCTAATCTTGGTGCCCAAGCAGAACAGGTTAAATTAAACCAAGCTATAGCTGAGGCATACAGAGGACAGGAAACAGATTTTATCAGGTATGCAACTGACACTGGTGTCGCTAAAAGTTTAGAGAAAACAGGATTAAGTGCGAAGCGCTCTAGAGTAGCTGCTAAAGCAGGACTTGGTAGAGCAAGAGCTTCTAGATTTGCTGATATTGATAAAACAAAAGAGGCACAAGCTATCAATCTTAGACAGATAGCAAGAGCTAAACATAGAGCTGACTTACGAGCATCACAGATGATTGGCCTTAAACCTGAACGAGGTATGGCACCACCTAAACCTGTGTTTGATAAAGGTCCAAGCATGTTCAGTTTAGTTACTAACGTAGCTATGGCTGGTGTTAGTGGTTACCAAGCAGGTAAAGATATGGGACTAAGAGGTTTTGGAGCTCCTAAGCCAGGTCCTGGTCCTAATATTCCTGGCCCTGGTCCTGGCCCTGGTCCGTCTGCTCCTCCAGTAGAATCAGCTAGTACGGCTACTGATTACCTTAGTGGAAGTAGATATGATGACTTCATGAGTTATGCTAATTCTATGTACACAGGCAATCCATTGGATGCAAACACTGATATTTATCAAGTTAATTAATCATGACTTCATCATTTCAACCAGATTATCTGAGTTCTTATGCAGAAGCTGATAGGCGAGAGCAAGATCGTATGCGTCGTGCTAATCAGCCTGCAGAACAAATGCAACAATATGTTGACAAATGGAAGGGTGAGGAAGCTCAAAAAGCTGGTGATGATTTACTAGTTTTATCAGAAGCTCTAGATCCTAAAGGTCCAACAGGCAGATTAGTTGCAGATATTATTAAAGGTAGAGAGAAAAGAATAGAGGCAAAAGCAGATCAAGACTTTCGTGAAAGGCGTTTAACTAATAACCTTTCATCTTCAGAGCAGAATACATTAGATAATAATGTAGCGCTTGAAGAGGAATTAGTCAATGAAGATAAAGCTAGCTCAGCATTGTCAGCTCAAGTTTTAGAGAAGACTGGTGACTTTACTTTAGCAGAGATGATAAGGGAGTCCAGTGGTTATAGGAAATTATATTTATCTAAAAAATATTTGAAGTTAAAATCTCAAGAGTATGGTGAGTGGATATCAGATAGGTTTAGAAATGACAATAGAGAATTACAAGGGCCTAGTGGTGTCTTTCGTATAAATGATCCAGACCTACATCCTGTCAATAAAGCTGCAGCATTAGGAATTTTAAACCGAGAGTTTACTGAAGCTAATGGCTTGGGTGGTTTCGATAAGATGTTCTTATATGATAACTTTTATAATAGAAAGGATGGTAAAGGTACCGATCAACAAGATAATCAATTTCTAATTAATTACAAAAAGCAACGGAGTGTTGACAAAGGTTATACAAATAGGCAGAATACATTCACTAATATGTGGGATGCTGCTTCTAGTGGAGGTCAAGTAGATTTAGGTCATATCCTAACTGAACTCAGAACCACTGTAGGGCCGCAAGGTGGTGTAATAACACGTGCTGGTGCATGGCAATTGTTGAGAGAAGAGGTTGCACGAGTTGCTAAGTTCGATGCAGATGGAGTTAATGCACTTGTAGCTTCAATAAGCAACTCTCCTGACCCACAACATAAAGGTAAAAAGGTTAAAGATGCACGTCCTCAGCTTATATTAGAACTACAAGATATAGCTGACAACGCATTTACTACAGAGATAAATGAAGACAAAGCTAAATTAAAAGCTCAAGGTACTGCAATAGAAGTAGAGACCCAAGAGAAAGTTATAGAACTTCTAGAGTCTGATGCTTCACCAGAAGCTATAAAAGAATTAGTACTAACACAGCAAAAAGAGTATCAGAAATTAGGTGTAGGTGAAAGTGCTGTTATCGCTAAGCTTTGGACAGATAATGATGAAGATTCTCAAGAGTTATTAAAAATGCTTCAAAGAGAAGCCCTTTCTGAACCAACAGGTAAGATACCTTATTATAAGTATTCAGGTTTACCTGTGAATGTTCTATTAGAAGCTAAGAAGAAAGGCCTATTAATGACCAAAGATGAGACAATGGAGAATGAGGATATGTATCAAGCTGGTATTGATGGTATAGAAGATGATCTTCAGAATGCTTTAAATTTAACAGGACAACCAGGTGATGATACATCTTACTTATTTAGATTAGGTAAGGCGAATGCTGAACGGGATTATAGGAGAACGGTTCAAGCGCTTATATTACAAGGTGTACCAAGAGAACAAGCTTATCAACAAGCTGCTAAGTATGTTCAAGATAAATTTAGACTATCTATGGAAGGTGGTAAAAAGGTCATGACTAATGCACCTACTATTCATTCTCCATACTTCCAACAGAGAGCAATGCTAACACCTAAGCAATTAGCAGAGCAAGCAACTATAAGAGCAGACCTTCATCGTAGACTTGAATCTGCTAATAGAGGTGAGCAACCTTTATTAAATCCAAAGGAAGCTGAACAGTTTCAAAAGTGGAAAGACGGTAAAGGTCCTTTACCAGAGATAATAATACAGTATGCAGCTATAGCAAATTATTATCCTAGAATACTTATTCATAACTTAATTGATAGTGACATAAAACCAAGTGAAGGTGAGCAGGCTATTATGAGCACCACTGATGCTACTTACACTCCACTAAAACAACTTACAACGAAAGGTGGAGGTAATCCTATTGAAACTTTAAATGTTCTAGAACCTGTACTTGCAAACGGGGGTGAAAAGTAATGCCATACATATATGAAGATGATTTAAAAGGTGGTTCACAGTTTCATAGTGAACAAGCTGATTTAAACAAAAAGTATGCTGATGAATTAAATACTGAGATTACCAAAGAAGCTGAAGCAGAAACAGCTGCAGTACAAGAAGGCGGTAATTATGAGATCCCTGCCATCAAAACAAGTGAAGCCAAGAAAGGTGGTCCTGGTGACTACTCTTGGGGTGGTTATGAGGATCAAAAGCGTGAAAGAATAACAGGACGTGATACTGGTGAAGAGTATGTACACCAAGCTGTTGGTATAGCTGAAGGTGTCTACTCAGGAGTTAAAGAATTTCCAGCATCCCTTGTCCAACTACCTGAAAGAATACTAAAATCAGTTGCAGGTGAAGATGGTTTTAAACCAGATGCAGAGCTATGGACTGGAGATCCATTATTCTTTCTTCCAGATGTAAGGCCACGTACAATATTAGGTAACATGGCGGAAGTTGCTAGTTTAATGATACCTATGAGTTATGGTGTAAAGTCAGCTGGTGTAGCAATGGCTCCTAAATTAGCTAGCTTAGCGAGTAAATATAGAGCAGCTAGAGCAGTGTATAAACCACTTCAAACTTATTTTACATCTACTAAACTAGATAATATACATAAATTTAGAGCTTGGGGTAAGAATATTAATTTAGGATTCAACCCCCTCCACAGTTCAGTAAGGAAATGGGCTGTAGCTGATGGTGTGGCAGATGCAATTGTTATGTATGCTCATGAAGATAATCTATCTGCACAGCTTATAGAGTGGGCACCTTGGACTAGTGGCGCTTTAGGCTGGTTAGCTACTGATGATGCTGATCATCCACTAGTAAAAAATGTAAAAGCTTACGCAGAAGGTCATCTACTTGGTAGCTTTATGGGAGGTCTATTTACTAAATTTGGGCCAGATGATGGTGGTGTAGCTGCTAGAGCATATATGAAGAGTAATGATGCAAATATAGATAAACAGATAAAAGAGATTATTGAAGGCTCAAACATTGCAGATAGAAGACCTTGGAATGCTTATAGAGATAGAGATGCTATTAGACCAGAACAAGGTATCATAAGATCTACGGATACTGCAGCTAGTACATATGATGGTGCTAAGCGTATAGATACTCAATGGGAAGCCTATGATTATGGTAATCCTGGTATGCCTTTAACTAGAGGCACACAAAGAAGATTAGCTACACAAGCTGGTGCTACAGAAGTAGAGCTCAAACGAATGACAAAAGAGCTACTTGGTGATGCTCAATTCCAAGCTATGGAGAAGCAAGCTAAAGCAGCTGGTAAAACATTTGCACAGCTACATGAACATTCTTTACGAAGAATGCAGGAGATGATGGGTAGACAAGCTACAGCTCAGACTGCTAAAGAATTCTGGGCACCATTTAATCTTGATTTAGATAGAATAGCTGGTGTAGATACTTGGAAGTATGATGAACTTCTTTCAGCTGAATTAACTGTAAATGCTTTATGGAAACAGTTACGAGTTACGGCTCAAGCAGCTGACGGTATGCTAGATTTTACAGATATACTGAGTACAGAAGGGCCAGCTCAACAGTTAGCAGAACAGCTAGTAGCTGGTTTAACGGGTATCAAGAGAAGTAAATACTTATGGGGTAGAGCTGGTCAGTTCCAACAATTAACAGATCCAGCTGCTAGATCTAAGTTCATGAAAGAGGTATCAGCGAGAACTGAATTACTACACCAAGAGAGTATGGATGGCGTCATGTTAATGATGCAGTTCTTAAAGAATACAGACTCTGATGAATTAGCATCTGGTATACTTCAAGTATTTAAACAAGCTAATCAGATACATAATATTACAGACTTTGATGCTTGGATGAGGCAGAAGCTTCGTGGAGGTTACTTTAATGGTGCAACAAAACCTGGTGCATTAGTTAGAGAACTTCAAGGTGTAATGGTTAATAGCATTCTAAGCGGCCCTAAGACGCCTGCAAGGGCTCTAATAGGTACTACAGGTGCTGCATATGCCAACTCTATTAGTCACTTCCTAGGGGCGCTTGGAAGGGTCGCTACGTTCACAGGTGATGTTAAGACACTAAGAACAGAAGCTGCTAATTTAAGTGCTATGTTTAGTATCATACCTGATGCATTCAGAGTATTTGGTACTCGCATGAAAGCTAATTGGGATGCACCTATCACAGATATCAAAACTAGATTCAGTGATGTTCCTAGTAAATTAGATGATGATTGGGATTTATATAGTAAATGGGTTGAAAGAAATGGTACAGTAGCTGATAAAGCAGCTTATAATATAGGTAATAATGCTCGTATCCTAAACAATAATAAGTGGGCTACATGGAGCACAAGAGCTATGAAATCGGTTGACGATACATTCTCTTGGATATTAACTAAAGCTGAATCTAGAAGAAAAGCTTTATCACAAGCTATTGATGATCAGACTGATGGGTTATTAGATGAAATAACACCAGATGTACTTAGAAAGGCTGAGGATATAGAGTATAGTAAACTGTTAGATGCTAATGGTAATATAGATCTTTCTAAAAACTCCTACCTCCAACAACAATTCCAAGAAGTTACACTTCAAACACCTTTAACAGGTTTCTCAAAAGGCTTAGAGAAAGCATTCAATCAAGCTCCTATGCTTAAACCATTCTTCCTATTCGCTAGAACTGGTGTTAATGGTCTTAGAATGACTGCTAAGAATACACCTATACTTGGTGCTCTATTGAATGAATCTAGAGATATACTTACAGCTTCAGCTGCTCAAGTTAAAAATGGTGATTTAATTAGATATGGAATAAATAATGTTGATGACTTAACTAGAGCTAAGAACTTAATTATAGGTAGACAGGCTTTAGGTAATAGTGTTATGTTAATGGGTTACCAGTTATACATGTCAGACAGTCTAACAGGTAATGGTCCACAAGACAGACAAATGCGTCAGATGTGGATTGATACTGGTTGGGTACCACGTAGTATAAAAATTGGTGGAGTATGGATGTCTTATGAATCCTTTGAACCATTCAATATGATACTATCTAGTATTGCTGATACTGGTGATAATGCAGAACTGATGGGACCAGAGTGGGTTGAGAATAGATCTTCTAAACTAGCTCTAGCTATAGGCGGAGCAGCTTCTAGTAAGTCTTATTTACAAATGATTACTCAACTAACAGATGCCTTATCTGGTCAGCCTGGTAGTTGGGGGCGTATTCAAAGTAGTATATTAAATAATCAACTACCATTCGCTGGCTTAAGAAATGAAGCTAGTAAACTTCTTTCACCTTATATGCGTGAACTAAGTTCAGAAGCTACTGATCAAATACGTAATCGTAATTTAGCTTTAGAAAGTCTAGCTGGTTTAACAGGTACTAAACAGTTACCAATTAAATATGATGTACTAAATGGTAAGCCAATAAGAAATTGGAATCCTTTGACTCGATTCTTTAATGCACTAAGTCCTGTACAGTTTAATTTAGAAGGCAGTCCTGGTAGAAGATTACTTTGGAATAGTAATTATGATTTACGTTTATCTACCTACACCGCACCAAATGGTGTGTCTTTAAGGGATAGTCCTTCAGTTAGATCTAAATATCAACAAGCTATTGGTAAGCTGAACCTAGAAGCTCAGTTGAATAAACTAGCTAATAGGCCTGATATAAAAGCTTCTATTGCTAAAATGGAGGCTGATCGTAAAGCTGGTAGATTTGAACTAGATCCTATGAAAGCTTATGTACACAATAAGATTATCAAAGATTTATTCAAACGAGCACGTCTAAAAGCATGGGCTAGCTTACAGAACGATCCAGAAGTAAAAGAATTAATTACCAGTACACGTGAATTGAAAGTAAAACAGAAATCAAGTCTCTATGAAACACAAGGTGTTGCAAGAGATTCTAGAGAAACCCTACCCGCTCTCCTACATCCAGGCCGATAAATTATGACAGTAACAACAACACCTGCCACACAGGAATTAAAGGATGGGAACGGTAGTGATAAAAACTTCTCGTTTGCATTCACAAACTCTTTCGAAGAAGATGATGTACTTGTGTATGTGTGGAACACAACGACATCAGTATGGGATTTAAAAACTAAAGATACAGATTATACACAAACTGGTAGTCAAATATCATTCACAACTGCTCCAGCTACAGGCTCAAAGAATGTACTAATTACCAGGAAAACAGATGTAGTTGATCCTAAAGTAGACTATGTAGCTGGTAGCTCTGTTAGAGCACAGGACTTAGATAACAATCAAAGACAGGTTATCCAGAGACTACAAGAATTAGAGAATAGTTCTTTAACTAATACTGGAGCTAAACTACAAGGTAACTTAGATCTTAATGATTTTAATATTATACAAGATGGTAATGCTGTAGGTAATCTCAGAGTAGGCGCTACAGCTCCTGCTAATCCTGTTAACGGTACTAGATGGTTTGATACAGAATCAGGTAGAACCTATATTTATTACACAGATGAAGACTCTTCAGGCTGGGTAGATACAACACCTACATATGTACAGGTAGGTACTAGTGATGAAGCTGTACCTCTTGCAGGCGGTACAATGACTGGAGCTTTGACTCTATCAGGTGCTCCTACTAACAGCTTACATGCTGCTACTAAAGCTTATGTAGATACGAATGCTGGTAGTGGAGTCTCTAATGGTACTAAAGGTAACATTGCAGTAACCAATGCTGGTACAGGTAGTGAATCTTGGGATATAGTTGATAATGCAGTTGACCAAGCAGCTATGGCAGACAATGCAGTAGGCTTAGATGAGCTTGCTGGTATAGCTAGAGGTAAGATTATATATGGTGATACTAATGGTAACCCTGCTGTACTAGCTCCTGGTTCAAATGGACAGGTACTTAAATCAGATGGTACAGATATCTCATGGGGTACTGTAACTGGTAACGGTACTGTAACAAGTGTTGCTTCAGGCACAGGTTTAACTGGTGGTCCTATCACTGGATCTGGTACACTTAATGTAGACGTTGGTACAACAGCTAGTAAGATTGTACAACTTGATGGTAGCGCAAAACTACCTGCTGTAGATGGATCTAACCTTACCAATGTAAGTACAACTGTTGCTGATAACTCAGTTACTGGTGCTAAGATAGCTCTAGGATCTGATGCTCAAGGTGATGTGATGTACTATAATGGTACTGACTGGGCACGTTTAGCAGCTGGTACTAGTGGACATTTCCTAAAGACACAAGGTGGTAGTGCTAATCCTGTATGGGCTTCGGCATCAGCAGGTAATACATTCACTGCATCTTATGGAAATAGCACTGGTGTTGTTACTAATAGGACTGTAGATGCTAAGTTAGAAGACTTCCTTAGTGTTAAAGACTTTGGTGCTGTTGGTGATGGTACTACAGATGATACTACAGCTATTCAGAATGCTATAAATAATGCTCAGAACAAAGTTGTATATTTCCCTAAGAGTACTTACAGAATTACCAGTTCTCTTGTGATTGATGATAGTAGAGAGGGTATATATGGTGACGGTATTTATTCTGTTATAGCTTTAGATGTAACTTCAAATACAAGCCAACAAACACCAGCTATAAAAGTAACTGGTACTAATGCAGGAACTAAAAGTGAATACGTAACTATTAGAGGAATCCATGTCAAACGTGGTACATTATCTGGAAGTACATGGACGTATACTAATGCCCCTCCATTCCCTACTGCTCCAGGATCAAATGATGCTGGTATATCAATAACAGGTAGCCCTTATTCTGACCCTGGTGGTGTAGTTAGAGGAGTTTTTGAAAATATAAGAGTAACTTCATTCTCTACAGGTATATACTTTAACAATGTTGTTGGCCTATCCGTAAAGAATTGCATAGTTCAACAAGAGAATGAATCTTATGCTAAGACAAATAGTGTAACAGGTAACAGCAGTAAGTATTGTATTGGATACCACTTAGATGGTGGAACTACTGCTATTGGTCCTAACCATCCTATGTCACCTTTAGCTAGTATAGAGCTAGAAGAATGTGACGCTGATATGACAGGAGTAAGTAAGTATGGTAGTAATACTAATGATACTCAATCCTATGGTTTCTACTGTAAAGGTACAGACTTAAGAGATATATACATA
>VTLG01013475.1_pt1 | contig 15029 bp, 37 predicted proteins | sample 4694571 | NCBI WGS metagenome assembly VTLG01 (sample SAMN12604809, study PRJNA352737) | marine metagenome | biome: ENVO:00000447; feature: ENVO:00000209|ENVO:00000569|ENVO:01000036; material: ENVO:00002151; isolation source: viral sequences binned using virsorter ...
ACAGAATGTTCTTGAATATTAGCTTCTAGTATTGGTTTAATTCTAGCCATAATAGGATTAGCACCATTCATAGGGTCTTGTAAATATGCCATCTTTGTTTGAATATGGGCATCATGATTTTGACCTGGAAACGCAGCTATAGGTATACCTTTAGTTGCTGCCATAATATCTGATACTGGGTCCATAGCTTGTGGTTTCTTTTTAGGAGGAAGTATCTGTTCAATATTAGGCATATTAGCAGCATTTAATATTGTTCTATTTAATTCTTCTATATTAAACATACCAGGAGGAGATTGTTGAGCCATTTGTAAAGCCATCTGAGCCAACATCATTCTGTGTGCATTAGAAGGAATGTTAGGGTCTGATACAGGGACTACATCAACCCTACCATCAAAATCCTTTTTAAATACACTTTGTTCAGCATAAGGTACTTCATATGGATACTCTGAGGGTAAGTATTCATAATCTATACGAGCAAGAATTTTAAATTCTTCCTTTTGAGATTTATGTAATCTCTTATGTATAGATGAAAAGAATTTACTAGATGCTTCTAATAAAGCCATTGTAGTTCCTACAGGACCATAAGAAGCTGCATCTGAAACAATCTGTTCTGTACTATCAGCAAACTTTTGACCTGCTGCAGTAACAAAACCTAGCATCTGAAATAGAGTAGAGGAAGGCTCTTTATAGGGGAGAGGAATAATTGCCTTGCTTAAATCTACTCCAGTTGCTTCTATCTCTTTAAATTCTCCTGGACTTATTGGTTCATTATCTCCAACAAGTCTAACACCTTTTGCTTTGAAACCTCCTGGTAGGTTTGCAAATTGACCTGCGTCTACTAGACTTCTCATAGCTGCTGTTGCAGTCATGGTTAAGTTGCCTAGAAAGTGCATCAAGCCAAACCCATAAAATCCAAAACCAGGAACAAACCTGTAATGAACAAAATGGGAAACTTTTTCTTGGTTCTTATCATTCTTCTTATAATTACGTCTTATACTTAAAACTTTTTGTGATTGCTCTTCTACAGTAATAATATAAGGAAGAGCATAGTCTTCTTCTATTTCTAAATAACAATGTTGTTCTAATAATGTATATTGTGGGTCACTATCTTCTGTAACACTTAATCCTAATATTGTATTCATCTTTTCTGATAAAGATGTTGGATTAGGATTACTAGCTTCTGGTAAATCTACATCTTCATAAATACCTGTACGTATATCTTTTGCTAAGTCTACAGGACTTCTATAAATAACATGTGTGTACCTATCTGCTTTATTTAAATTAGAAGCATAATAAGAAACATAAAACTGGTCGATTGGTATAAACTCTGATACTGGTCTTTTTAAATTAGCATCATAATAAACTTTTTTAAATGCAGAACCTATTAGTGGTAAGTGAAATAACATTCTTTCTGTTTCATCAAAGTATTCAGGCATCTGGTCTGTTACCTGATAGTTCATAAAGTTTTTAACTCTATTTGATTGCTGTTGTCTCTCTGGTGTTTGTTTACCTAATATTTGAGTTCTAACAGGTCCACTTGCAGGAAACATTTCCTGTATTGCTTTTGATTGAAACTTAACTGCTGATTCAATTAACATAGGATGTACTGCTGTACATGCACCCTCAAAAGGTTCTGATGTATCTTCTATCTTTAATCCTAATAAATCAAATCCTCTTTCAAACATAGATTCCCAATCAGCTCTGGAATCTTTATCTGCTCTATAATTATCAATTACAGTTGAAGCTATATCTTGTAAGTCTTCCTCTTCCATATCATTAGCCATGTTACCATACCATTCTTCTATATCAGGTTCTGGTTGCATTTCTACAGACGTTTCTGTAAAGTCTACAGTTACACCACCATCAGGTTCTAACTCAATAGTAGCATCTGTATCTTGTACTTTTTTTGGAATTGGAATTACGTTCTGAATTTCTTCAGGTATCTTATCAAACGGATTTTTTTCTATTGCCATATTTTTCCCCTAAAATCAAATTATAACATTAAGTTCGCCAGTACGCAACTCTTTTTTGTTTTGGTTCGTCTTCCCACTCTGGGTCCTCAGGATGTGATAAATGCCAAGACTCTTTCATATAGTGTATTGCCATAGTCATTGCATCTACTTGGTCATCATGAGCTGCATTTGGAAAACGTAACATTTCTTGTAATAAATCATCTGACCATTTTTTATTTTTTGGTATCCATACTCTACCTGCTTCTATCATAGGAGATGCAGCATGTACTCTTGCCACCTTATCTCTATCAGGTAAATATTCTAAAACAGGTAATCCTGCTCTTCTCATGTCTTGAATTAGTGATTGTCCTGATGCTTTCTTTTCTACCATACATACATCAGGTCTATGTTCATAATATAGTTTTTGTGTTATACGTCTTAGCTCTGGATATTCAAATCTACCTTTAATATTTCCAAGAAGTATTAAATGTGATTGAAAAGTTTCATATCCATTTTCATCTTCTTCATATTGTGAAAACACACCCCATGTTTGTATCACACTAAAGTCTGCTGTTGTTTTTGTAGAAAAAGCAGTATCATATGTTTGTATAATAAAATCACACGTTGGAGGAGAATCATACTCCCACCATTGTATCCAATCTTTTTTTATTAAACCTCCCTCATCAGGGGTAGGGTCCTGCATATATAATGCGTTCCAATAACGTGCACCATTAGATGCTCGTATTTCTTGTTCATCTATTTCTAATACTTCACTTGGTTTCCATTCAGGAAAATAGCTAGAACCTACAGGCAACTGTAATAACTCAGCACTCTTTTCATCTAACCAAGCAGGAATTTTAATTACCTCCCAAGGTTCAATAGCATATTCATCTTGTTGTTTTAATAACCAACCACACAAGTCATCATAGTGATACCTTGTGTTTATTATCAGTATAGAACCATTAGGCATAATACGAGTTCGTAAACCTGCAGGATACCATTCTTTAACATATCTACGACCTGCTTCAGAATAAGAATCTTCTTCAGACATAACATCATCTAATATAGCTATGTGAGCTCCTCGACCTGCTATCTGAGATTTAACACCTGCTGCATAATAACTACCACCTTGATTTGTTTTCCATTTACCTGCAGCTCTAACATCAGTTCTTAACTTTACACCTTTAAATATATTTTGAAACTCTTCAGAGTCTACAACATCTCTAACAGACCGACCAAAGTCTGAAGACAATTGGTCACTATGAGAAACAGTAAGTATTTCATGTTCTGGATTACGACCAATATACCATGCAGGAAACAGTTTGGAACAAATAACAGATTTAGAGGAACGTGGTGGTAGAAACACCATTAGCCTTTTTATTTTACCACTTTCTAATTGTTTTAATTTTTCTGATATTACTTCTATGTGACGACCCATCTTCCAATCAGAAACAAGTATAGGAGCAATCTTCCTAACAAATGTTATGAAATCTAATTTAGAATCTTGAGTTATTTTTAAATCAAGATAATGATTTAAATTAATATAAGGTGATGTAGATATAGTCTCTATAGTTTCCAAAGTATTTAATACCTTTACATTGTTATATTGTAATATTATAATAATAATATAAAACTATAATATTTAATTTTAAATACCTCTTAAACTATATAGTATTATATTATTATATATATTATATATTACTCCCCACTAAAATGCAAGTAATTTTTTGCCCCTAGTTTTTTGGTAAATATGTGACACCCCCCTATATATACACACACAGGCTATGCAAAATTTTTGTGCAGGGGGTCGCATATATAACTACATATATAAATTATTATTATAGATAATAGTTATCTTTAATTAGTCACTTTCCGTATATACGGAATCTTATAATAAAATAGTGATTCGCTTTTTTGATAATTACATTATTTTTATACAGTTTATTTTAACTAGATTTTATGCACCTTACAGCGATTGACTTGACCCCTTTGCTCATTGTGGTAGTTTAGTAAGTGACACATTTTTGTCATAACTTAAATAGGAGAATTTTATAATGAATAACAATTATAAAACAATACTTGAGCAACAGCTCAATATTAGATTAGCAACCTTGCAAAGCAAGGAAGCTACATCTATTAAGAAAAAAGCAAAGCAAGTGCAGTACACTAACGGCTTTGTAATTAGTGCTAATATTGAAAAGAAAAATATTAGTAAACAAAAAGAGGAGTTTTTTGATATCTTAGCTAATGCTACTAATAAAGAACTAGTATCTAAGCAGAATCCTAAAGGGACTCTTTTTAATGTTAAAGAGGTTGAAAAGCTAAATGCTCAGGGTAAACCTTATACTGTTAAAGAGTGCGACCAGATTGAGGAGATTAGAAGAACTGTCTTTTCACCTAAGTCTAGAAGCACCTTTAAAGTAGGTGATACTACTAAAGAGGTTTCTCAGTATTTGGTTGACCATAAGCTAACTTCCCAGAATAAGATTAAAGACCACTTTGGAACGGGAAGAATTAAGCAAAGCTCTTTTGAAAAGTGGAAAGATGACTTAGCTAATGAGCGAGGTTTCACTCACGAGGAAGCAGTAGACCATATCCTAGAAATGTACCCTGATATGATTGCTTTTTGTAAAGAAAAGAAATCTGCTTAACTTTAAAATGGGGAAGTGTAAAAGCTTCCCCAATAACTTAGGAGAAAAATTATGAATATTATGTTTCAAGAATCAATTGCAAAAAAAGAAAAGAGATTAAAAAGAAAAAGAATATTTGTTGAAAAGAGATTAAAAAGACAAAGAATTTTTTGGATTGTTGTTTTTTGGTTAATGTCTATATGCTTTGGTGTTTTATGTATAGATTTTTTTAAAACTGCATCTAATGAAATAGAATTAGTCTTTTCTACATTCTGGTATATATGTAGTGCAGTTAGTGCAGGAGTCGTTTTATTCTGTGTTAATTGTATTATAAAAATATAATCCTACATAAAACCTTTAAAACTCTAGTTATTAAGTTAGCTAGAGTTTTTTTTTACTTTCCGTATATACGCAAAGCTGTTTTAAGCTTCACACAGTACCATTAAACCTATTAAGCTACCCATATACCCATAATTAACTAGCATATACTGTATACTCTTTATATCTAAGCTATAAAGCTATCTATATTTTAATATATTGTAGTATTTTATTTTATTTTTTATCTAAACTACAAAAATTTTTAAACAAAAACTAAGGAAAATTCGACGAGCTCGACAAAACATTCGACGAACTCGGCATATATAAAAAAACATTCGACGAATTCGACCTATTATTAGTTTATTTCGACGAATTCGGTAGCACTTTCCGTATATACGGAATCTTAAAGACTAATATGTCTACATATTTCATCAGCTTTGTGTCTAATATGGTAGCATATGCCCAGAAAACAGACACTTAAGACAAGCAAGACTAACCATTTCTTCTATACTATGATGACTCGGCGATATAAAAAAAGATGATATACATTATAGGATATGATGATGATGTGATGCGTTTGACATTAGGGTCAAGGTGTGGTATGCTGAAAGCATAATAATTAGAAAGGAAATAATATGCCAAGTTTAGATAAAAGAAAAATACTAAAGAGTGCTTCTCAATTACAGAAGAGCACAAGCCCAAGACCTAAAAATAATTACTCACAATTTGGGGTAAGTGATAGGTCAAGCTTATCAAAGAAAGGGAATCATAATGGTGGTTTAGGACACGGCTACTGTTATAATATAACTGTTGATAAATACGGCAATGAGTATTGTGAAAAAGTAAAGTATAGTAGACAAGCAGGTGCAGGAATTAATCCAATAGATAAGAGATGGCTTTATGGCTATGGTGATAGTAGTCATTCTGATTGGAAGACTGTATATAAAGAAGATAAATAACTTTCCGTATATACGGAATCTTAATAATCAACTTGACATTATCTGTGGTTGTGGTAAGGTTAAGTATAATTAAAAAGGAGAAGACAATGAAGTATCAAGATATAAACTATAAGTATATAGATGCAGAACCTATGAGTGAGGATAGTATGGAGCAGATTAGTCAATCAGTTCTAAACGAATTAGGATTTAATGATTTAGATTTAGATGAACTAAAGAAAGAATCATTAGAGTCTAAATATGTGGGTGAAAATCCAGAAGGCATTTGGTAACTTTCCGTATATACGGAATCTTAAATAGGAGGAAACAATGCAGAACAAATTTAGTAAAAGACATTATGAAGCAATAGCGAAAGTTATTCTTGACCATAGAAAAAATGAAGTAGTAGCAAATGATGCAGATACTTTGATAACAAAACTGATGACTATGTTTTATGAAGATAACATTAACTTTAATGTACGAACATTTAACACAGCAATTGGTAGTCCACTTTGGAACAATGACCACTTTGAAAAGTTAGTAAAGAATAAGGAGATATAATATGAGATGCACAAACAAAGGTATGCAAGGTACATACAGTAACTACTACGACAAAGTTATCTATCACGATTGTGGTACAACCTTACCTAGTGGTGAGCAAGATTACTGTGAGGAATGTGAAAAGAGATACAGCAAAGACAAACCACAATTAAGTAGATTGATTAATGAAGAGTCACAATCATATGGTGGAGGATTTTATTAATGCGTATCGTGGTATAACTTTAAAATAATTTGATAGTTAGTTGCTATCGAATACTCTGATGAGCAGGGAATAAGTCAGAGTAGTTATTAACATTCCCACTAGGAGAAAATAAAATGATAAACTTTGTAAAGCTAGGAGTTAATGTTGCACTCTTTGGATTAAAGATACAAGGAAGAGTACCAACAAGATATAGAGATAATAAAGAAAAAGATAATAGTTATACTATATCTTATACTAATGGTGGCGATAGTAAAGAAAACTTTCTAAAGATAACGAGAGGAACTAAAGCTTATTACTTTCCTGAGTATGAAAGAAAGAATGAAGTAAGAAAGAATACTTATACTCTTGATGTTTATAACCAAAAAACGAGGTAACTATGCAAACTACACTAAGATGGTGTAAAGACATAAAGATGTGGGCTATTGACAGACCCATCAATGATGTTGGTGATGTCAATGGTTCGTGTGTTCACAGAACTTCTTTTTGTGATACGTCTTGTTACAATGTCAAGCTATACAAAATGTTTAAAGGTATGGCAAAGAAAGATATTAGGAACGAGAAGTTCTGGCAGTCTTTACCAACAAATAAAAATGACAATCAAGATAGTTTAGAATCTTTACAACAGAAATTGTTTAGGTCTCGACGACAAACAAAACGAGCTAGACTTATGACTAGAGGAGAAGCTATTAAAGATATGTCAGATGTGTTTAGAATAAAAACTTTATGTGAAGCTACACCGAACACCACTTGGTGGGTACCGACTAGGGCTTGGCGAAACAAGGGACTAAAGCAATTGATTGAAGATGTATTGTTTCCTCTGAAGAATGTCGCAATCAATGCTTCCCTTGACCCTAGTAATACCAAAGAGGAAGAACAAATACTCAAGGATAGTGGTTGGAATACTATGTACTTTGGTGACGATACCAAGACTACATCTAGTGTAGAAGATAGAAGATACTTATGTCCAAAGACACATAAGAAACTAAAGATATGTGATACTTGTAAGGGTGGTTGTTTCTCACAAGTTGTAATAGGTAGACAATCTAATGTACATTTATCACAACACTAAATATTAAATTCCGTATATACGGAAAGTTGCTAGACTTGACAACGATAACATGATATGATACATATTATATATATTAGAAAGGAGATATTATGTCGTATAAAGAAAAAATAGAAACAACAATAACATATCCAGAGTTAGATGAAGAAGAAAAACAATATCTAAAAGAGAACCCTAGAAGTTGGAGAGTTTATATAGATAAGACAGTTACTGAAGAGTTTGTTGTTGAAGCTTATACTAAAGATGAAGCTGAAGAGATAGCAAGAGATAAATCAGAGAGTTACAGTAAACCAGATGGTTCAGAAGTAGAAGATGTATCTGTTAGTTCATCTGAACTTAATAGAAACACTTATGATGATGACCAAATAGAATATTTAGAAGAGGAGGTGTTAGATGTCACATAGTGGTAACGAGATGTTAATGGAAGAAAAGTATGAGCAGATAAAAGAAGACTTTATATCTAAGAAAGATTTAGCTAATATTATTAAGAAAGATTTAGCTAATATTATAGAGTTTGTATTGACAAGATTACATAAAGAGATACAATCAGAAAAGTCTGATGATATGGTTAGGTCTTTTGCTATGTATATGTATAAGATTACAAGAGATAAAGTTAAAGAAGTAGATGACCATGCTGAAGAAAAAGCAAATAACTTTTGTGAAGAGAACACAGACTATTGGCATGGTGAAGAGCCATTAAATTATAACTAGGAGAGTATATGACAGAACAAGAACTACAACAAAAGTTAGTTGACCTTGATGATGAATACGAATATAGTGTTTCTGTAGGTACAATACGAACACCAGAAGAGATAGCTAATGAAGTGTATTCTGTTATCAAGAAACTAGGTTGGACTGAAGATGAAGCATACGACTATATAGATTTTGTAAAACATAGATATAATTAAAATTGAAAGGAGAAAGCAGATGACTAAAAACTTATTTGGAAAATCAAGACCAAAAGAAAATCCATATGCCACATACAAGCTAGGCGATTGGGAATGGAGAGTATTAAAAACATATCAAAGAAAAGATAAGGAAGATACCAATCAATACTCTAGGTGGTTTGTTGCAGTTAGAACACCTATGACTCATGGTGGTTGGGATATGGGAGATACTTATGTTAATGATATTATGGGACAAAATCCAGAACTAATACAAGCAACTGATGAATGGAGAGATACCTATGGTATTCAACTACACGATAGAATGCAGGTGACATTATGAGTAAATGGAAAAGCACAAGTATAAAAATAAATTCTGCCTGTGAAGAAATGGTAAAGTCTGCATTGAAAGATGGTTGGAACTTTGAAGTATTAACAGAGGGAGAACATCTTTGTGAAGAGAGTACAGACTTTGATGAGATTATGGAAAACATACATGCAGTAGATGGTATACTTGAAATACATATACATAAAGTAGGAGAGGAATCTGATTGGTGTAATGTTATACTTCATAATGGTGACCCAGACTGTGAGATATCAGACTGTACTGCTGATGGCTACATAGATAAGTGGACTGAGAGGACAGACTTTGGACAGAAACCTTGGAATGATGGCTTCGTTCATTTAGAAGATGGAGTAGGTGGAGTATTTACAAGCAGGAAAATAAAATGAAAAAATATATACACATAAACCAACACGTAATTAAATCTAATCACAAGAATAATAAAAGAGAACCTGTGATTACTGTGAAGACATACAATAGTAATAGCTATGGACATCAAGTGCATATACTTGGAGAGTGTAAAGTTGTGTATAGTCCAGACAAACCTTTATCTTGTGGTGCTAAAGTATGGATAGAAACAGAAGCAGAGGTTATAACTATACCAGACTTTGTTAGCAGAGAAAGAGATACCAAGAGCCATGTGCGTGAAGCTATAGAAAAAGGACACGATTGGTGGTAAAGAATATTATGGTGCAGATGAGAAACACGTACAGGAAACTGCTTAAATTGATTCCTAGTCCCTTCTATCTGGGAATAAACAAAGCCATAACACATAACAAGGAGAAATATAATGAGTAAAAGATTTAAACAAGTAAACATACAACAGTTTGCTATACTTGTGCAAGATGTAGATATATCTAAGTATACTCAAGAAGAGTATGTAGATATTATAGAAGAAATATATATGACTATCTTCAGACACAACACAGATGGAGATTTTGTTATACCTACTATGCCTAACGAGAAAGGTAATTGGAAAGTACATAAGTCTTCTGCTACCAAAGAAGAAGTAATGAAACTAATCAAGGAAGGAAAAGTTACATGGAACAAAGACGTAATCTAACACTCACACAACATTGGGAATTACATCAAGGACTATGGTCTATGCTAGGTTGTGATATGAAATTAATCTATAAAGATAGAAATAATATTGTATATGTTGACAAGAAAGAAAATATACAGTACACTTATTCAGCATTAGGAATTTTACAGGAGAAACAATTATGAGTAGAAAGAAACCTACTTGGGTGTGGATATATGGAGATGAGATGCCAGAAGTGTGGGAACATTTTGGCTTTCCCTATCCAGACCCAGACGATAGAATAAAACTAAAGTTTGTTAAGTATGAATCAAAAGTGTTTTTATCACAAAAATGGAAAAAGGAGGTGCAACGTGGCTAAGTATACATTGTATGCAAAGAAAGTGTATTACTATCGTAAAGATATTAATGCTCAAGATAGAAAGAGTGCAGAGAAAAGAGGTGCTGACTATGAAGCAGATGACAATGCAGAAAGATTGTTTGAACCTTCAGGTGAGGAGTTTTATATAACAAGTATAGAGGAGAGTGATGATGATTGATAAAGAAAAATTTTACAAAGAAAAATACAAAGAAATATTTGAAGCATTAGTAGGTATAGATGGTATGAGTAGATATAGTCACCTTGATGTTCTTTCATATATTCATAATCTAAAAGATATAGAGGAGAGATATTATGACAGTAAGAAAACTTAATGACGAAAGTCAAATAGATTTAGCTAGAGAATATATCTTTGATGTCTTTGAAGAACTACAAGATAGAGTAGATATACCTAACATGATAAGTGCATTACAGATGACAACATCAGACCTTGCATATGATACTGCACCTAGTCCTAGTGTAGCTACAAGTATGCTTTTAGAAATTATTAATATGAAACTTAGAATGGTAACAGAAAAGGAGTTTGAAGATGAGTGAAGAACAAATGATATACATAATAAAAAATAACTTAATTGACCAATGTAATGAACAAGAAAAAAGAGAAGTATTTAACTTTGCCTTTGGTGAAAAATTTATGAAGTCAAAAGACAAAGGTGAAATTAAAACATATGAGGAGAATATAAATGGAGTATAAATACACATATAGATTTAGTGAGCAGACAGTAGATACTAGATACTATAAAGTAGAATCTAATACTAAACTTACCAAGAGTGAGATGCAAGATTTAGCTTGGTCAGTAGAGCAGACAGAAGGAGAAACCTTTACGTGTAATGAAGGTAAAGCTACGTTTGAAGGTACTGAAATTGGAGATGATGCACAGTATCAAATGGAAGAAGGAGAGGAGAATTTAGCAGATGATTAATAAATATTATTTAGATGACGACACTTATTTAAATCTTTCATGTGATTTAGCACATAAGTTTATGGAAGGTATTTTAAAGTCAAAGATTAAAAATTATATTACTCCAAACCCAAAAGATGGGGAACAATATTATACTGACGAAGGAGAAAAAATATTTCAAAAATGTTTAGCAGATGTAGAATCTGTATTAAAAAGTCATGACATATATAGTAATGATTTTGAAGAATCAGGAAAAATTTATATAGACTTTAGTAAAGGTAGAAAATATGATAGCATATAAAATAAAATCTATTAATAATAAAACAGGTAAGGTTACGTACTTGTATGAAGAAGGTGATGGTAGAAAGCATTACACAGTAACAAAGAAAAAAGATGCTATGCTTACTTTAAGTATAGTTAAAAATCAAATGTGGGACTTAGATGAGTTTGATAACCCAGATATAGACCCAAGCATATATGGTGAACCAGACCATTTGTATTGGAGAAGAGGTAAAAAAGATACTGAGAATACTTGGGCTATTGATACAGTATTTATTAAGGAGGATAGATTATGATTAAATATATTATATACACACAACATGCGTGTGAGTTTTGTAACAAAGCAAAAGATTTATTAAACGAAGCAGGAGAAATATACGAGGAACGATTATTAGATACACCTGCAAAAATAAAAAGGTTTAGAGATGCAGGGCATAAGACTGTGCCACAAATCTTTCTACATGTAGGTGGGTATACAGAACTAGAAGAGTTTATGTTTCCACCAGAGATAGAGTTTGACCCAGACCTAAAGCTAGTAGAAGAAACAAAACCTAGTGCAAAGGTATTACCTTTCAAAGGAAAGATAGGTGCTATATCAGGAGATAAAGATGATTAAAAAAATAAATTTATTGTATAGAAAAATAATGTTTAAATTTTCTAAAAAAGATTTAAATGCTATTTTAAAATATGACCCTTTAGATTTATTAAATTAAAGGAGGAAGACAGATGAGTAAAAAAATTAAATGTCAAAAAGAAGGTTGCTCTAATAAAGCATATCCAGAAGATATGGAGAACAGAGCAAGTAATCTTTTATTATGTGATGACTGCTATACAGAACTAAGATACTTGATGGCAGACTATTTAGATATACATATACAGGAGATTAAGATATGAAATACAAAGTAAAAATAGAATTAGACTTTGATAAACGACCTAGTAAAAAAAAGATATTAAACAAATTGTTTGATATGCTTAGAGATAATAAAGTTAATTATGAATTGTGTAAATATAACAATAACTTAGAAAGGAATATTAAGAATGATAAATATAACTAGAGATTTAATTAAAATATTTTTAGCATGTATAGTATGGTACTTGTTATGTTTTACATTACCATTAATTATGGTATAATTATATGTTGACAAAAAAATATAACTATAGTATTATAAAATATAATTATATAAATAATAATTATAATTTAACTAACTATGAAATATACGATAAGATGTGTAAAGAAAATAAAGATGTATCTTGGGCATACAATATATACTTTATAGAAAAATATTGGGATAATGAATCATGTATGTAATAGCTTTATATAATCCAAAGATAGATGACTTGCCAGATGTGTATGAAGAAGATGGTAAGGTTAGATATTTTAAATCAGACATAGAAGCTGAATATTTTATAAATAGATTATATGAAAAACATAATATTTATATAACACCTTTATTAGATGACCATATGATTTTAATGAGTGTACAATGATTGAATTAAATATATTAAACATGTTTATCATAGGTATAATATTAGGAATGTTTATAGTATTAATAGCTTACTTATTAACGAGGTTATAATGAATAAAAACTTAGAAGAAATATATAAAAAGAATATAAGAGATTTACAAGAACAAAATAGAAATCTAATGGTTAGAGTTAAAATACTAACTGATGAGTTGTATGAATTAAAAACAAATAAAAAGTATAAAGGGTGGGTAGAAAATCCAGATGCTTCTCATATTAAAGATGAGTAAAGATAGAGAGAGAAGATTAAAAGCAACAGGCAAATGGTTTCAACCAACAAAGAAAAAAAAGTTATGGACAAATAATATATTTCCTGCTATATTAATAATAGGATTTATTTTATATATTATAAATTTATAGGAGAGAACATTGGTAAAGAATTTATGGGATAAAGAAAGTAAAACTTTATTTAAAAAGTATTACAGAGAATATAAGAGTGAGGGATATGAAGACAGAGAAGCAAAGAGGTTATCTAAACAAGATGTTAATACTGTGCTAGGAGAACGAATTGACTTTGCAGAACTTTTATATAAGAATAAATTAGATGATTATAATTAGGAGAACAATATGTATTCAAGTAAATGGTTAGACCGAGGTCCTTGCCCAAAGTGTGGGTCTAGTGATGCTAAAGTTAAACATGCTGAAGGATATAGTTATTGCTTTTCTTGTGAAACTAGATTTGGAGAGGAAGATGATATGAATAATGTAACACCTATGCCTGTAGATAATAAACCTATAGTAAAACAAGGTATGTTTTCAGACATAATAGAAAGAAAGATTAATAAAGAAACAGCAGAGAAGTATAATACAAAGGTTACTAAAGAGGGTACAGTAACAACTAAACATATATATGAATACTATGATGTTAATGGTAGTCATGTAGCTAATAAGATTAGAAACACAGCTACTAAACAAATGTGGACTGAAGGTTCAATACAAGAAGCCACATTGTTTGGTCAGAATTTATTTAGTTCTGGTGGTAAGTATGTTACCATTACAGAAGGAGAGGTAGATGCTATGTCAGCTTACCAATTAATGGGTAGTAAGTGGGCATCTGTCTCAATCAAGACAGGAGCAGGTGGAGCTTTACGAGATTGTAAATCTGCATTTGAATATCTCGATAGCTTTGAAAATATTATTATATGTTTTGATATGGATGAACAAGGCAGAATATTATTATATGTTTTGATATGGATGAACAAGGCAGAAAGGCTGCCAACAAAGTTGCTCAATTGTTTTCTCCGAACAAGTGCAAAATAATGTCTATGGAGTATAAGGATGCTAACGAATACCTTAAGATGGGTAAGAGCCAAGCCTTCAACCAAGCTTGGTGGTCGTCACAACCATATACTCCTGCAGGCATTATGAACCTACAAGAGTTAGGTTCTTCATTATTTACTGAGGAATATTGTGAGACATGTTTGTTTCCTTGGAGTAAGATGAATGATAAAACTTATGGAATGAGAACAGGAGAACTAATAACATTTACAAGTGGTGCAGGTATGGGTAAGTCCTCTATTATGAGAGAACTAATGTATCACTTGTTTAAAAATACAAAAGATAATGTGGGTATACTAGCATTAGAAGAGAGTGTTAAGAACACAGCATTTAATATTATGTCTGTTGAAGCTAATGCTAGATTGTATATAAAAGAAATAAGAAAGAATTATACACAAGACCAACTAGATAAATGGCAACAAGATACTATAGGTACAGGAAGGTTCTTTGCCTTTGACCATTTTGGTTCTATTAGTAATGGTTCTTTGCCTTTGACCATTTTGGTTCTATCAGTAATGACGAGATACTAGCTAGAGTTAGATACATGGCACAGGCATTAGATTGTAAGTGGATATTTATTGACCACTTATCTATCCTTGTATCTGGACAAGAAGAAGGAGATGAAAGAAAATCTATTGATGTCTTGATGACTAAGTTGCGTTCTCTTGTAGAACAAACAGGTGTAGGTTTATTATTAGTATCACATCTGCGTAGACCTGCAGGTGATTCTGGTCATGA
>VTLG01015914.1_pt1 | contig 15029 bp, 16 predicted proteins | sample 4694571 | NCBI WGS metagenome assembly VTLG01 (sample SAMN12604809, study PRJNA352737) | marine metagenome | biome: ENVO:00000447; feature: ENVO:00000209|ENVO:00000569|ENVO:01000036; material: ENVO:00002151; isolation source: viral sequences binned using virsorter ...
TATGCTGCTGTCATTCCTGCAATCAAGATAAGTCACACACTCCGTGGGAAGAATGGTATTTTTCACAGGAGTTTTTTAGTAATGAGAGATATGAAAAGATAAAAGAATGGATGGAACCAGACCCTCCAACTAACTTATTTACCTATCGACCAAGACGGAATAATGCAACTTGAATAAATAACTCAATAGGTAGTATATACTGCTTAATTTTGGTAAATACCGAATGAAATAAATGGCAACACCATTCAGACTTAAAAGGTCTGCTATTGAGGGGAAGCGTCCTGGACTGACAGACCTTCAATTAGGAGAATTAGCACTTAATACTTACGACGGTTATCTTTACACTGAGAGAGATGGTGTAGGGGTGACAACCGTTACGAATCTTACACCTTGGTATGAGAACTATGGTGGTGGGTCAATATATTATAGTAATTCAGTTGGTATTGGAACAACAGTTCCACAGTATAACTTAGATGTACGCAAGGGTTCGATAGGTGGATATGATACTCTTGTAGCACAACACTCAGATACAATAAAAGAGATTGCGGTAACAGTCGCAACTAAGACAAACGATCACAGATATCAAGGACAAGGAAGTAGTCAAGGATATGTATTAGATGGTATTGAAGCACCAATTCTTACTTTAACACCAGGTAGAACTTATAAATTTAATCTAGATGTAAGTGACATGTCAGGTCATCCATTTAGATTTTATCTTGACGAAGGAAAAACAGTTCAATATACAACAAACGTTACCACCACATCTACCTCTGCACAGATAACAATCACGGATGATACACCAAACATCCTGCACTACCAGTGCTCATCACACGGGTATATGGGTAATGCCCTGATTGTTAATTCAAACGTTATTAATTCTCCATATGCTGCAATCATTCGTAATGGATTAGATGTTTTAAGTGGTAATGTCGATATCTCATCCAACTTAAATGTCACAGGTAATTTAGACGTTGATGGTGATACCACATTAGATGTCACAACTATTGATGGATTACTTGATATTAACGCAGGTGGTCAGGCAAACACATTTAAGGTAGAGGATTTAACATCAGGTCGTGTTGTGATTGCTGGCACTGGTGGTGAACTAGAAGATAGTGGAAACTTAGTATTCAATGGAACAGATCTATCAACAGCATCACTGATTGTATCTGACTTAACAGATGGTCGTGTTGTTATTACTGGTGGTTCGGGTGCAGTTGAAGATAGTGCAAATTTAAAATTCAATAGTACTACATCAGAGTTTGAAGTTGTTGGTCATACAATATTAGATACAGTTAATACCTCTGGTATGACTACAATTGGCAAAGGTTCTTCTGGTGGCGTAGAGTTATATAACCAAAATGTGCTTAGATTTAAAACACAAACTTGGGGACAACAAACACATGGAATTATACAAAATTTTGGAGATCTTGAAACTGTTAAATTTGATTCAACTTCTACTCGTAGTTTAATATTTAAAAATGATAGTGGCGGACTTAGAAATGTTTTAGAAATAGGACATACAGGTAGTAATAGTTTCATCACAGGGAACGTAGGAAATATAAATTTAAACGCACCCAATGTTGCGATAAGTACAAACGTAAGCATTGGTGGAACTCTTACTGTATTCGGAAATGTATCAATTGGTGGTACATTAACGTATGAAGATGTAGCAAGAGTTGATGCAGTTGGTCTTAGCACATTTAGAGAAGGTATATTTCTACCTGATAATCAGAAAGCTCAATTTGGAAACGCAGCGGGAAGTGCAGATTTAGAAATATATCATGACGGAAACCAAAGTATAATTGCAGATGTAGGCACTGGGCAGTTAGCAATTCGTGGTGGAACTACAGTTTCTATTTCTAATCCTGGTGGAACTTCAGTTATGGCTAATTTTATAGCTGGAGGAGCTGTAAATTTATTCTACAATGGAACGAATAGATTAAAAACTACACCAACAGGAGTGGATATTTCTGGTACTTTAAATGTTACTGGTATTTCAACATTTAATGACAATGTAAGAATAATTGATGACAAATCTTTATTGATAGGAAATCATGCTGACGGTGATTTATCTTTAGTTCATGATGGAAACAATAGTGTTATTAGAAATAGAACAGGTAATTTATACATATCGAATGCATCACATACTGGTATTTTAGTTAATGGTACCACAGGTGCTGTTAATTTATCATTTGGAGGAAATCTCAAATTTGAGACTACGAATACAGGTATTACTGTGACAGGAGATGTCACTGCTTCAAATTTTTTAGGCAATGCGACAACAGCAACTGACCTTGCAATCAACGGAACGAATCAGTTATTATATCAAGCATCAAATAATGATTCAGCAATTCTACCAACAGGTAATCCAGGTCAAATACTTCAGTCAAATGGTTCAGGTTCTGCTCCTCAGTGGGTAACTTCTGCTCCTGCTGGTGCGATTGAGGGTATATCAATTCGTGAAGAGAGCACTATTGTTGGTTCAGCAAATAGTATTTCGACAATTAACTTTGTTGGTGAATCAGTTACTGCTGATGCAGCTGTTGAAGCTGGTATTGCCACCGTTACAATCAATGCTATTTCAGGAATACTTGTCAAAGAGGGTGGCACGAACGTAGGCACAGCGATCACTGCGTTTGATTTTGCAGGTTCACTTGTTGACGTTGATGCAGTATCAAATACTGGTATTGCAACAGTTCAGATTGATGGTTTATCAATCAATGATGAAGGATCATCAGTCGGTACTGCTGGTAGTATTACCACACTGAACTTTGTTGGTGCTGGTATTGTTGCTGATGCAGCTGCAAATGCTGGCATTGCAACTATTACTGTATCTGGTGGTGCCTCGACTGATGATATCGTTGCTCTTGCGATTGCTTTGGGATGATTATAAATATCTCAACGGGGATATTGCACCTTTTTAAACAATAAAAAATGGCTAATACTTTTAAATTAAAATCGAAAAATAACATAGGTGTTTCCACAGTTGGAATATACACAGTACCTGCTGCCACGACTACAGTTATAATTGGTGTAACTGCAGCAAACGTATCTGGTCAAGGAATAAATGTTGGAATCGGAATATCAAGAGGTAGTAATGGAGATGACATAAGTATATTAAAAAATGTTCCTATCCCACAAGGTTCATCACTTGAAGTCATGCAGGGAAATAAGATAGTTGTGGAGGCTGCTGATACAGTCACAGCAAAGAGTGATATCAATAGCACCTTAGATGTTGCCTTGACGATCATGGAGATAACATAATATGGCACTGTCTACTACCAGAACTCTCCTAACTCAAACTGGTATCAATACTCACCAAGTTTTCAACATGGGTGGTATTAATGCAGTTGGTGTCATAACTGCTACATCATTTAGTGGTTCATTTGATGCAAGTAATTTAAGTGGTACGATTGCAGATGCACTTTTTCCATCAATTTTACCTGCGGTTGATGGTTCAAATTTAACTAGTTTACCATCTGGATTAGGAACTGCTTTGTCATCGACACAAACTAGTCCACTAAATAAAATTTACTTCACTGATAATATATTAAGTATTGGTGCAACAGTAACTATTGATCCTCCTCCTTCATCAACTGTTGCTTATACAAATTACTCTGAGATAAAAATTTCAGGTGCTGATTTAATAATTAAAGATGGTGATGATTTTATTCCTGATATATTAGGATTATCAACCACCTCTTTAAGAGGAAGATACACCTACAATTAAACTAAATAACTAAAAAGCATAATCATGTCGAGATTAAGAGCAAATCAAATAACAAATGAGAATGCCAACGGTGCACCTAATTTTCCGCATGGTTTAACCGTAACTGGTATTGTTACTGCATCAACAACTAATTCTACATCAGATCTTATTGTTGTGGGTTCAGCAGTCACAGCAAATTCGCAAGGTATAGATGTCACAGGAATCGTTACTGCAACTTCTTATCGAGGTGATGGTTCTCAACTTACAGGTATATCAGTTGGTATTGCAACAGAGGCATCAACAGTCACAGATGGAAATACAGTTGTATTGAATTTAGCAAAAGACGATCATAAAGTTTTAGCAGCAGGTGTTGTTACGATTGATGTAACGGGTGGAACAGAAGGAGATAGTCATACTATTAGAATTGAAAATACTGGAATTGCAACAGTTGGTTTTGCAACTCATTTCTTATTCCCTTCTGGTGCGACGCCAGGATTACCAACAGCAAGTGGATCAAAAAGTATGATTTCATTCACAGTACACAAAGTAGGAGCGGCAGGGACAGAATTATTTACAGGTGCATCTGTAAGTTTTAGTTGAGGATAAGTAATGGGAAGACCGTTTGCACCTCACATTATCACTCCCGATAGTGCGTTAGGTGGTAGAGATATAGGAAAAAGTTTAAGATTTAATGCTAGTGATAGTGCTTATTTAAGATATCTGCCAGGAAGTGCCGCTGCCAGTAGCACAACTTTTACATTTTCTGCATGGGTTAAAAGAACTCTGATAGGTAGTACTGAATGTATAGCTGGATCACATTCTGGATCTAATGCTTTTAATATTTTTGGAATAGACAGTAACGATAGATTGATGTGGAGATCAAGAAATTCAAGTAGTTCTGATTTGACTAGAATTCAGTCTTCTGTTAGATTAAGAGATACTAATTCTTGGTATCATCTTTTACTAGAAAGAAATACCACTTTATCAACAGCAGCAGACAGAGCAAAATTATATATTAATGGAGTTAGAGTTACTGATTTCACTAATAATGTTACTGATTCGCAAAATTATACTTATACAAGTGATTTTTTAACAGATATTAATATCGGAAGATATCAAGTCAACTCTTCAACAGTAACTTATTCTTATATGTATCTTGCAGAATATCATTATGTTGATGGTCAAGCATTAGATCCCTCATACTTTGCATTTACTGAACCTCAAACAGGGATATGGAGACCTAAAAAGTACGAGGGAACACATGGTCAAAATGGATTTTATTTAGATTTTTCTGATAATTCTGCAGCGACCGCAACAACAATTGGTAAAGATAGATCTGGTAATGGCAATGATGTAACACCAAACAATATATCTGTAAGTGCTGGTGAGGGTAATGATTCTATGTTAGATTCACCGACCAATAATTTTTGTACTTTAAATACATTAACTAAGAATATGGGTGCAGGTAGTAATGCAACAGTATTAAATGGTAATCTTGATTACCTAGGAACTGGTGGTAATGACAATATGGCTACAACACATGCTGTTAGGGCAGGAAAATGGTATTACGAGGCAACATTAAAAAATAATCCACAAAATTTAGTTCTTGGTTGGACAACCGTATTAGAGACAACTAATTATACTGAGACTGCTTTGCTTTATTACAACTCAGCAGGTATAAAAGGCGGAAATGCAACAATGCAGTGGGATACAAACGTTACTACTTCCCTAAGCTTTTCTACTGATGATATAATAGGTTTTGCTTTAGATTTAACATCTAATGAGCTTAAAGTATATAAAAATAATTCTTTAGTTTCTACAATAACCCTACCAACTGATAAGGGAGATACTTGGATTCCATGTTGCGGAGATAGTTCTGGTACTGATGGAAGTGCAGTTTTAAACTTTGGTCAAAGAGCATTTTCATATACACCACCAACAGGATTTAGATCATTATGTGATAAAAATATGACAACTCCAACAGGTACTAGTGTTGTAAATCCTAAAAGACATTTTGATAGCATACTTTATGCAGGAAATTCTAGTACTCAAACAGTAACTGGATTACAATTTCAACCTGATTTTGCATGGATAAAGAACAGGAGTGATGGACATCATTCTTCTTTAACAGATAGTGTTCGTGGAATGTTAAAAACACTAAGTACATCTAGAACTGATATTGGTGAATATAGTGAATCTGCAGGTTTAAATTCATTTTTATCAAATGGATTAGGTTTTAATGGAAATAATTATTTCTCAGTAAATATAGCTAGTAAGAACTTTGTTGCTTGGTGTTGGAAGGCTGGTGGTGCAACAGTTACAAATAATGATGGAAATCTTACATCACAAGTTTCTGTGAATAAAGAGGCAGGATTTAGCATCGCAAAATATACGGGAAGCACTTCTAGTGGTGCTTTAACTGTTGGACATGGGTTGGGGAAAAAACCAGCAATGGTTATAATTAGACGAACAGATGATGGTGCTGATTGGATTATTGGTCATAAAGGATTAGCCACCAATGCATTTGCAAATAATAAGTTTTTGAAATTTGATACTGGTACCACTGGCACCAACTCTTTGGTATTTGGTGCAGAACCAACAACGACTGTGACACAGATAACAAGTAATGGTGCTGGTGGTGCTACTAACTTAACTAGTTCGGGAACATATGTAATGTATTCATGGGCAGAAATTCCTGGATTTTCAAAAATGGATGTATATAAAGGAAATGGAAATGCTGATGGAACATTTGTGCACCTAGGTTTTAGACCAGCTTGGATTATGCTTAAAAGAATAGATAACACTTCTGGTGCTAATTGGTTAATACTTGATAACAAACGAAATCCTACTAATATAGTAAACAGAAATCTTTATGCGAATGCTAGTAATGATGATGGAACTACAGATAGATGTGATTTTCTTTCAAAAGGTTTTAAAATAAAACAAAATGGAACTACTATAAATGCAGACGGTGGAACATATATTTACATGGCAATTGCCGAGCAACCAGGTTTAACCCCTTATATGGCATCGACCAACGCAAGATAAATAAAATATGATTCACCTGTCATATCATAAATAACTAAAAATAATATAATGCCATACTTAGGTCGAGAACTTACATCAGGAAACTATCTGAAACTAGATGATATAACATCTCAGTTTGATGGATCTACTGTCACTTTTCAATTGAAGAGTGGTGGTAGTGATTTTTTTCCTGGTTCATCATTCTCACTTCTAGTATCAGTCGCTGGTGTAATCCAAGAAGCGGATTCCGCATATCAGATTAATAATAATGAAATAACTTTTGCGACTGCACCAAGTGGTGCTGATGATTGTTTTATCATTGTTCTTGGTCTTGCATTAGGCATTGGAGTTCCTGGTGATGGCACAGTTGGACTTCAACATTTACAAAATGATGCGAAGTTAGGTATATCAACATCTAATTCTAATAATACATCGACTGTAAGAGTTGGAGGTGGAGTTACCTCTCTTAATTTTGCAGGTCCTGGAGTTACTACTGCGTTTGTATCAAATGGTATCGCCACAGTATTTGTTCAAGGTGGTGGAGGGTCAGTTGGTGCTGCTGGTACATGGGCATCTGATTCAGTCGGTGTTGCAACCAGTAAAGTTGTTGGTGTTGGCACAGCACAAGCAGTCGGAACTGCAAATTCAGAAGGTGCATTACAAGCACTCGGTAACATTGCAATTACCGATGGTGCACTTTTAATTGATAATGATATTAGTAGTAGTATTAATATTCCCTCTGGAAAGAATGGATTATTAATTGGTACAGTCAGTGTTGCAGTCGGAGCAACAATTGATGTTGCAACAGGTTCAGTTTTAGTGGTGGTGTAACATGGCATATCTAGGTAATCGTAACGCAACTGGAGAAAATAATAGTTTTAAGATTTTAGATGATCTTGCTTTTACCACAACCTTTAATGGTTCTGATAGTAATGTTGTTAATCATGTAGCAGATACAATCACAATTAACAATCATAGATTTTTAACAGGTTCAAGAGTTACATATACAAACGGTGGTGGAGGAAATATTACAGGACTTACGAATGGGACTGTATATTTTACAATTAAGATTGATCATAACACAATCAAATTGGCAGCTAATTCTACAGACGCTGGCAATGGAACTGCGATTAATATAACAGGAACTGGAACTGGATTATCACATACGTTAAGTGTTGCACTTGATGGAGTTAATAGAAAGTTTGTAGTTACACATACTGATGGCACAAAAGCACAGATGACAAGAGCAGCACAGTTGCTCATATCACACAATGGTGTCATACAAAGACCTCATGATTCAACATCTCCTGCAAATGGGTATGGTATTGATTCAAATGGATCTGTTCTCGTATTCGCAACAGCACCTGGAACAAGTGATGTCATTTTTGGAAACCTTGTAGCAAATAATTTTCCAACATTTGATAACTCAGATAATAAGGTCGATACATTTATTGCAGACGGAAGCACAACGACATTTACTTTATCAAGATCAGTTGTTAATAACGATAATATTTTAGTTGCATTAGATGGTGTGATGCAATATCCATCTGATTCACAAAATACACGAGCATATACAGTATCAGGTACAGGATCTAACTCACTTACATTTTCATCTGCACCTGCGAATGGCACAATAATACATGTTAGACATATTGGTTTTGCTGGTGCCTCTTCAGGAGGTGTCACTGGAGTATTCAGTCGTACTGGAAATGTTACTCTCTTAGATTCAGATCCAGTCGTTGGTATCCAGTCTGCTGGCACAGGCATTGGAACTGTTCGTATTCTTAATTTCGTTGGTGCTGGAAATACATTTAAGAGAGATGGAAATGTAATTGATATTAGTATCGCAGGTGGTGGAGGTGGATCAGGAGTGTTCACAAGATCTGCTTCTGGTATAGAAACTAGTACGACAACTGTTGGTATTGGAACAACAAATGCAAGTGATTCAGATCTTCAAGGAATTGGTAATTCTGCAAAAGGACTATATGTAAGCAATGGTATGATAATATATGATAATGCAATCAATGGTGATCATTATATTGGAACCTCGATGAATGGTTTAATGGCAGGTCCTGTTTCAATCAACGGGGTTTTGAGTGTTGATGGTAACTTTGTGGTGGTGTAATAAATAAAGTATGACTGTAATTCGACCAAATAGCATATCAGGAGTTTCAAGTATTACTGCACAAGGTGGTAGTATAAATGTTCATCGTGCCGATGGAACTGCTGGTGATTTAACTATTAATAATATTGTTGGTGCTGCTGCTACATTTAGTGGTGTAGTATCCTATGAAGATGTAACTAACGTAGATTCAGTTGGAGTTATAACAGCAAGAGCAGGTATCAATGTAACTGGTGGAGTAATTACTGGTAATTTAACAGGAACTGCGTCAACATCAACTAATGCTGCGACTGCTTATGCAATTGACAGTGCAGCATCATTAAACACTTCAGGTATCGTTACTGCGACTACCTTTAATTATACTGGAAGTCAAAATTTATCAAATCGAAACATCATAATTAATGGAGCTATGGAAGTGGCTCAACGTGGTACGTCATCCACAGTTAGTGGTTATGGAAGTGTTGATAGAATGACTGTTACATATTCTGGACTCGATGAAGCACCCACACAAGCACAGGTAGATGTTGCAAGTGGTACAACACCATATTCTTTAGGTTTTAGAAAAGCATTTAAAATTACAAATGGCAACCAGACAAGTGGTGCTGATGCTAATGATTATATAAGTTTTAGTACAAGAATTGAAGCACAAGACATGTCTAGTTGTGGTTGGAATTACACCTCTACTTCAAGTTATATAACGTTAAGTTTTTGGATAAAATCGAGTGTTGCTCAAAGTTTTCATGGGTACATCGATGTTTTGGATGGGACAAGACACATTTATCCTTTTGAAACAGGTGCTTTAACTGCTGATACTTGGACAAAGATAACTAAAGTAATTCCTGGAAATAGTAATTTACAGTTTGATAATGACGCTACAAACGGAAAAGAACTTGGATTAATGTTCATTATGTGGCCGATGATAGGTACTACCTATACAGATAATAGTGTCTCTTTTAATAGTTGGATTCCATATGTCTCAGCAGCAAGATTTCCAGATGTTACAACAACATGGTATACAACAAATGATTCAACTTTAGAGTATACAGGAATACAATTAGAGGTTGGACCTGTAGCGACCCCGTTCGAGCACCGCAGTTATGCAGATGAACTTAGACGTTGCCAGAGATATTACGAAATAGTAGGAGGAGCTGTTCGTGCTTTTGATTATTCTAATTATATTGGAGTTGGTGCACCTTTTAAGGTTACTAAAAGAGCCATACCAACTAACACAATGGTTCATGATGGTTTAATTAGTGGAGCTTCTTTTCAAACCTTTATCACTAGTGGTATGACTGATGAGATACAACTTGAGGGATGTTATCCTCAATGGTCTTCTGCCAGTGGAGGTTATGTATATGGATTTAAAATTACATCTGATGCAGAATTATAAATCGTGACTAAATAGTTAAAAAATATATAATGTCTGACATCCGATTTAACAACTGGAAACATCAATCGGGCACGGGAGGTGTCGTACAGGATGCCGCTGGTAAGGTAGGAATTGGATCTACACAACCTACATCCATGCTCGATGTCGGTGGTGACATTAAAGTTTCTGGTGTTGTAACTGCTACAAGTTTTGTAGGAAGTGGAACTGCTTTGACTGGTATTGATGCAGCGACACTTAAATTCGGTAATGCAACAAAGGCAGAGGCAAACAATAGTGGTGTCGTAATCACTGGCGTTGCTACTGCGACTAAATTTGTTGGTGATGGTTCAGGACTAACAGGTCTTCCTTCAGGTAGTGAATTTAATTTTGGAACAACTGGCATTACAACCACAAAGAATCTTGGTGTCAATACAACGACTGTTGATAATTATGAAACAGTTGGTGCTGCAAATTCATTTAGAGGTATTTACATCGGTGATGGTTCACTTATCTTTAATGCAAGATTAGATAATCCAAACGGATATTATATTGGAACTGGTCGAAACGCATTGAATGCAGGACCAATTACATTAGGTTCAACCATGACACTTGACGGTGCATGGGTTATCGTGTAGTATAGGAGAGTTATGGCAATTACATTTCATCCTGATGGAAGAGTAGAAGGTGCTAAATTAAGTCAATCTGGCATGGTTCTTCAAGTTCAGAACGTGTATAGAACAAATGCAACTGATCTAACACTTACTACAACCTTTCAAGATGTATCAGGATATCAAATATCAATAACACCTCGATTTGCTAATAGTAAAATAGTTTTAACTGGAACAATACCTTTAAGATCTCTTAATGTGACATGTTATGGTAGATTTGTTAGAAGCATAGCTGGTGGTGCGGACACAGTGCCTTCAGGTTGGGTTGGAGATGCTGATGGTGGTAGTAATAGAGTCCTATCCATGTTTGGTAATAGTTATCGAACTTCAGGTTGGAGTAATCTTTATTCACACTCTCCGACACCAGTTCATGCAATAGATACAGATCATAATACAACTGGAACTATTACTTATAAGTTACAATTTAGAAACCCGACAGCATCTCATTATGTTATGTATTTTGGTCGGAATGATAATGATGGTGATACATCAGGTAATACCAGATCCTCTGGGCAACTTACTGTCATGGAGATTGCACCTTGAATTATAAATAAGATTATGAAATATGACATAGGATCAGCACTTTTAAATTTAAAACCAGGAGCACAATGGGTTCTTCGTGGAACAGAATACTCTGGTCTTACATGGAGAGATAAAGATCAGACAAAACCAACAGAAACAGAAATCAATAGTAAGATTTCTGAACTTAATGCAGCAGAACCAATGAGATTATTGCGTGAGGAAAGAAATCGAAGAATTGCACTTACAGATTGGAGAGCATCATCTGATTTAACATTATCAAATGCTTGGAAAACATATCGTAAAGCACTTCGTGATTTACCTGCGAAAGCAACACCAAAGTTAAATTCTGATTATCAATTAGATTTAACATCCGTAACTTGGCCAACTGAACCCGAATAATCATGTCATCAGAATTAAGAGTCGATAAAATAATTCCAACCGATGGTGTTCCCACTGGTGGTGGAGGAGGCATTATACAGGTCACAACCAATACAATCACCGCTCAATTCCAAACCACTACTCAAACATACGAAGATACTAATCTTACTGGAACAATTACTCCAAAATTTGCCACAAGTAAAATCATGGTTATGATTAATCAACAAGTCTATCAAAATATATCCAGTGCTGGCGCATCCTATTTTGGTATAAGATTATTAAGAGGTTCCACCGTAATTCATGATCCATTGGGTGATGGCACTGGACCTTTTGAGCAATCTGGATATTTTAGAAATGGTTTTAATTGGAATTTTAATTATCTAGATTCACCAAATACTACAAGTGCAGTCACATATAAAACAATGGCTAGAATTTATAATTCAGGAACTGGAGGAACATTAAGAATGCAGATGACGGAGACTGGAGTTAGTGGTGTTTCATATGTTCATTTAATGGAGATTTCAGCATAATGTCAGAATTAAGAACCAATCGAATCGTTCCAAGAGATGGACTTCCTTCTGGTAGTGCAGGTGGCATCATTCAATTAAAATCAGTTACTCATACAGAGTTTGAGAGTCAAGCTCTAACTGGATCAGGTAATTTCTTTGACATACCAGGAATGTCTGTCACAATCACACCTACAAGAGCAGATAGTAAAATATTTGTTATGACTACAGTTGCTGTTGCTTGTAACACTGCAGAGAAAAATAACTTTATTCAGTTAAGAAGAGATTCAACTGATATTGCCAAAGGAACAGAGGGTGGTTCTGTTAATGCTTCTTATTATCATAAAAATCGTAATAATTTTGCTCCAGATAATATTAGTGTGCAGTTTTTAGATAGTCCAGCCACTACTAGTCCAGTTACTTATAAAGTTCGATGGTCTGGTGAAAATAGTACTACTTATTATCTTAATAGAAATGCTAGTAACACAAACGAAGGAATGGTATCTTCAATAACGGTAATGGAAGTATCAGGCTAAATAATTAAAAGGATATACTAAAAGAATGAGTACCCTTAGAATTCATGGCATTGAAGCAAAGTCAGATCCTACTAGTGCATCAGTCAACGAAAAAATAAAAATAACAAATTCTAATGGAGACTTACTACTTCATATAGATGGAACGCAGTCGGGTATTGGTACAATTGGTATTACCACGACTGGTACAACTTTTCATGTAGATCGTGCGACAGGGGAAATAACTTTTGTAACTGATGCAGTATTCAACGGAACTGTTGGTATTGCAGGAACATTGACATACGAAGACGTAACAAACGTTGACGCAGTAGGAATATTAACAGCAAGAAGTGGTATAAGAGTTGGTACAGGTGGGACAGTCGGACCAGTTGGGTCTGGTATTGTTACATACTTTGGTGATGGTTCGCAACTTACAGGCGTTGGTGGTGCTGTTGGTGGTGCCACAACAAACGCAGTGTTTTATGAGAATGACAATTCAGTGGATGTGAGTTACACTATAACATCAGGTAAAAATGCGATGGCAGCAGGACCGATAGCAATCAAAGCTGGCGTCACGGTTACTGTACCATCAGGTAGTTTCTTGACGATAATATAAATATCAGGGAGTAAAGAATCTTATGCCAGTAACGATAAACGGAAACGGAAGTATAACAGGACTCTCAGTTGGAGGTCTGCCAAATGGTATCGTAGATACTGATGTATTAGCAGATAATGCGGTGACATCTGCTAAGTCATCTTTGACTGAAGGAATAACAATGATCGATCAGTGGAGATTAAACGACAATTACACTTTTTCTAATAATTCAACGACGGATTTAACCGCAAATTGGGAACGGAATGATGCATCTTATTATGGTGGTGTTGGTTCACCCATGACTGAATCAAGTGGTGTTTTTAATTTTCCTATTACTGGTAAATATTTAATTATGGGTTACGCTCAATTTTATGCATCAGGTGGTAGTCATAGTTCATTTGGTTTATTTCTAAACACAAAGGTTGGATCAGGTGGAAGTTTTGTAATCACAGCTCAGGGATGGTCATCAGGTTACACAACAAATGCTTATGCTTATGCACAACTTCAATTTCTTATGGATATAACCGATACAACACATGATCAAGTTAAACTGTCAGCAGTAGGTAATTCAAATAGACAGATTTTAACTTCATCTACTGCTCAAAGAACAGGTTTTACATTTATGCGTGTGGGAGATACATAATGAGTAATATAAAATTAGTACATTCGGGAGGCAACAGTGTCTCTCTCACAGTGCCTGACAGTAATCCAGCGGCAAATCGCACTTTTAAGTTACCTGGTGCCGACGGGAGTGATGGACAATTTTTAAAAACAGATGGATCGGGTGCACTCTCATTCGCAACACCCTCTTCTAACACAGGTGCAAGACAAGTCTTAGAGCAATTTGCTAGTTTAGCCGATGGTTCTACACATGTTTTAAGTCAAGGTAGTATTACAATGCAAGACGTAACTGCCACACAAGATATGACTACTACTTGGACGGATTTAGAAGGATCAGTTGTTAACTACAAACCTCCAACAGGTACAGTTCAAGTTATATTTGATTTTAGCTTTTTTTGTAGAAATGTTGATACATCTTCAATAATGTTTTTCGCCATGTCTGTTGATGATACAGCAAATGTAAACTCTTTATTACAACTTAATACGGCTAGTGATCATCATTACGTTGCTTTCAGGTCAGTAATTCATATAGGTGCTACTTATACGGGTGGTGCAAGTGTTGGTCAGTATACAAGTTGGGGTAGTTCTACCAAAAAACTATCCGTTAAAGGCAGAGATTATAGTAATTCTCATGATGGTTCTGTGAATGATTCACCTCACACCCCTCATGCTAACTGGTATACTCAAGGATTTTCATCAGGAACAACTGGTAGTGGTACTAATGCTAAAATAAAACCAGTGGTTCAAATTACAGCAATAGGATCAGTATAATGAGCACATTAAAAGTAGACGCAATCAGACACAATAGTGCAACGAGTGATGCAATCACAACAGCTGCAGATGGAACTTGCACTGCAAAAATAACTGGAATGACTGGTGGAGGACAACTCTCTCATCGCAACATCGCAATCAACGGAGCCATGAACGTGGCCCAACGTGGTACGTCAGGGAATGTAGGCGTTTTTATTGTAGATAGATTTCCATTGTTTGGTACAGG
>VTLG01004707.1_pt1 | contig 15026 bp, 26 predicted proteins | sample 4694571 | NCBI WGS metagenome assembly VTLG01 (sample SAMN12604809, study PRJNA352737) | marine metagenome | biome: ENVO:00000447; feature: ENVO:00000209|ENVO:00000569|ENVO:01000036; material: ENVO:00002151; isolation source: viral sequences binned using virsorter ...
GGTGCCCGTGGCCTGCGATAGTAGGCATCTGCCCCGCCTCTATCGGCGGGGCTTCCATGCTTGGGCATATCGGGGATGATGTATTTATCTGCTTGCGACATGATTATATCCCCGTTTCTTTTGCATACGCCTGCACTTCGGCTAGACCCATGTAAGTAATTTTGTCACGCAATTCTGCGATGGATATATCTGGGGCGGTTGTGTCGCCTTCTTCATTGTGCCCGACAAAGATGGCTTTGCCGGATATGGGATAGATAAAGTCTTCGTGTTTCCAGAACCGCGAAAACATATCTACTTTTAACAAACCTTCTTCGTCAAAAAATGCGTCAATCTCGCCAGTGATACGGGCACACTCTATAGAACGGCAATCGCATAACGCATAAACGCGCTCTAAAGAACCGTCATGTTCTTCGACGGTAATTTTCTGGGTATATGGATCAATACAAAAAACGTGCATAATTTTATCAGTCATTAACAGGCTCCAATAATTTCATAATCGGGTTTAAACTATCCGCAATCATCTTGCGGTCTTCGGCTGTCTTGGCTGTCTCGACGACAGCCGCAACATCATTCAAAGCAAAATGCAAACGCATCTCGATCCGAATGTCTTCATCTTCCATCTTTAACCTCTTCTATTCGCACTGGTCTATGGTGATAATAAAATACTCATCACCAAACATATTTACAATTTGCTCTCTATTATCTGCTTGAATGTAAAACGTAATTGGCTTTTCTAAAGAATTTAAATTTTTCTTTAGCTCAACAAAATATCTTTGCATTTTCATGTTCCTTTTTCACACCAACGGGGGCATAGTCTTCATAACCACGCACCGGACATAGTGTCGGAGAATCGTGATAAACATACTCGATGGTATGATCTTCAAAGGCACCATGGCCTTGTGCTTCTAGCGCGTCAAAAAATAACGTCGCGTCGCAATCTTCTTCTAGGTATACAGTGCTATTCTTTTGATAGCTGAAGCTTGAAACTTGCGACTCGATGCCTAGCTGTTTCAATTCTAGGCGCGGCACTGCAAACCAGCCATGCGCCCCGTCGTCGTGTTTAATGTAGTGTCTGCTCATGATAGTCCCCTTGTCTCAATCTATTTTAAGTACTGGATCATTTTTTAACGCATTGTCGCGTTGCTGGGTTGCTTCCTCCGCATTACACGGCGGGTCATATAACTCAGTCTCATAAAACATATTGCCGCGCCTAACTAACATGGGGGTCATTTCCCCATGTATAGGATGTTCGTAAAACGTGACCCCAAAATGTTCGGCGGTATATAGGTTGTTTTCTTCAGTCATGCGGCCTCGCTTTCTTTATGTCCAATTTTTGAACAGGTGCAAAAATTCCATAATATTGGATTTGTCATATTTCTTGCGATTGTATCGAATAAAATTACCGCTTCTGCACCAGTCCACAACGTCGGCGGCAATGGCTTGCCCGTCATTGTGTGGCTCAAAACCTGATGGGCGAATATTGCCAGTGTTGGTAACGGCATAATAATAATAATTTTTGGGTTTTTGCATATCGGTCATGCCGCTTCGCTGTAACTCTTCTTGTGCCTCTAGCTTTTTAATAAAAGGTTTATTGGCTTGCAAAGCCTCCGACCATGAATAGCCACAAGCCACGTCGCAACCGATATTGTAAACGTCGTCTTGGCTTTTCCCGCGCCTTAATAGCTTAACTATCTCGCGGGTTGTTAGCGGTGACGCTAAAAACCCGTAATGCAAAAACCTTTGTTTGATATCTGTGACTTGTGACGCTAATTCAGTCATGCCGCTTCGCTTTCTTTTTCTTCAAACAATTTCAAAGCGGCGGCGGTGATCATGTCGCACAATTCGTAGTAAGCGATACGGCAAGCCAATTCGTCATAACCATTAAACGTGCCGCCTGCACCTATCTCATCTTCCCAATAGCTGACACGGGACTGGTGCATCCATGCGACCATATCGTGCGCCTTGGCGGTATAAATTACATGCTCCGACCCGTCGGCGTATTCGTGCGCTACTTGATAAATGTAGTCTTCGCCTTGATCCTCTGTCATGTTTTCAACAATATCTTCGGCATATTCTTGTGCTAGTTTTTGATAGTCAGTCATATCAGTCCCCTTATAGCTGGCGCGTTGCACGCGGTGAAAAACAGTTTTCTAGCTGGCATGTTTGCCTATTCATGTTTGCAATAATCCCCAACACGTCATGGTTGAAATCTGCGTCGGGCATGTCTGCCATTGCTTCAATGTCAACGCCAGCGTGCCACAAATCCATGACAAGCGTGCGCTGATCTATTTGGATATTGTGTCTTGAAACAAGCGACATTGCGCGGTCTATCGTGTTTTGCATATCAGTCCCCTTTATTTCCTTCCTAACAATGTTCTAAATTCAACAGACGATAAAATTCTTCCCGCGCCTTATCATAGTTTTTGAACCGCTTCCCATGCCGCGCTCCGTCAAGATAAAACTCGACCGAATAAACAGCGTCCGTCCAGCGCAACATGCTTCCGGCTGGTTCATAGCCTTCAGAAATTGTAAAAAGTTTATATTCACGGTTTAAGGGCGCAAGGCCGACGCCTTCCAAAACCAACCGCTTTTGCGCTGTGTTTTCGCTTCCCTCTGAACCGTACTCAATAGGCGTTTTCATATCAGTCCCTTAAAAAAATTATTAAATTAAAACCACAAAAAAACCATATCACGAAATAACAAAATAACACAAGCAAAAAATGACATTGTTTGTAACTTTTTTTCTATGTATTCTATGAAAGAAATGTGTTTCAAAATTAACTCAATTAAAGTGTTACAACGTTACAACGTTACAAAAGTGCTTTTTGTTACTAATAACAAAGGGTTGTGTGTAACACTTGTGTAACAGTGTAACGCCTAAGCAGGCCGCGAACGAAGTTTTTAGATTTAAAAAGGTATTTCTTTCTATGAGTGCATTAGAAAAAAAGAACGTAAAAGACACATTAACCAATCGCCAAATAGAGTTTTGTAAACTCATTGTGGACGGGCGGCACTCGAATAGTGAATGCGCTAGGCAAGCAGGGTACAACGCCAGTAGCGCAAGGTTCCAAGCTAGTCGGTTATTGAACGGGCGCGACTTTCCATTGGTCGCCGAATATATATCTGAATTACGCGAAGAACGGCAACGCAAATATGGGGTTGATCTGATAGGCCAGTTAAAGCGGCTATATGAATTGAGCGCGGGTGCCGAAGAAGCAGGGCAATATTCTGCCGCAATCAACGCCGAAAAAATTAGATCAGCACTAGGTGGTTTGGTTATAGACCGGCGCGAAGCGCAACACTTGCACAAATATGAGAACATGAGCCGCGAAGAAATAGAAGCACAATTAAAAAAACTACGCTCAGAATTTCCCGCCGCTTTTGTCGAAGCAGAATATAGTGTGGTTAATGAAGAAGCCAGAACAAAACCTATGGCAACGGGTGAAGAAACACCTGCCCCAAAATTGCCACGCAACACGGGTTGAAAACCTAGCTGTTGCTGGCGTACCCGACGTGCATGTTGCCAGTCATGGTGCAATGTTTTGGATTGAGTTAAAGACAACAAAAGACAACGCCCTAAACATACGCAAGGCACAAATAGCTTGGCATATGGGGTATTTTGGTGCAGGCGGCGTTGCTTTTTTCCTAGTAGCACGCGCCAAGCAGGGCGATCTATTTTTATTTCACGGGCGCGACGCGCTGAAACTTGCGAGTAATGGCCTGCATAATATGGAACAAAGTGCCGTGTATCACGGCACAAGTTTGCAGGCTTGTGTGGATTGTGTCTTGCGTCTTGCGGGTGTGTATCGTGAAGCATAATGTCTTGCGAGTATTCTCTAAGCATAGAAAAAAATGAGCCGAGCAGAAAGACCCAAGGCACTCGATGCAGGTGCCTTGGGTCTTTCATTGGCAAGGCAATTATTCTGCCGCTTCTTTATTGTGGTGTTCAGTTATTCTCACAGCTTCGTCGAAGTGCCGCTTGAACCATTTAGCCCTTGGTTCGTCTGATACGTTCGTCGCCAGCCCGATATGGTTGCGCACGCACTCATATGTGATTAGCTGGTCGCCAGCCTCAACGTTTGTCCCGTCGCGCTTGTTCCAATACTCTGCCGATCCTTCACTGTGTGTCGGTGCGACGTGACCAATCAATGCTTCCAGAACTTGATAGCGATACCAGAACTCAGCGCAGTTCTTTTCGGTTATGCGTCCTAGCCCGACACCCATTGTTAGCCAGATCAGCGCGTTAGTCTCTGGTCGCAAATATTCTTTGCCTTCTTGCGTGTCGTGTTCGCCTGGCCAGTGCTCGTCGGCTTGCGCCCAAGCGATGTGGTCGGGTACGTCTTTTAAACTCCAATTTAATGCCATGTGATTATTGGGGCTGGATTGCTCCAGCCCCATCCTTCTAATCTTCAAGTGTCCAGTGGTATGATCCCACCGCTTGGGTTAGGCCGCACGCTTCCATGAAGCGATGATAATTGAACCGATCATTGGTTGCGGCTAGGTTTTCGGCGAACTCCTCGCACAATGCGATGAAGAGATCTTCCGGCGTCTCGTGCCTCATCGCCGACATAGTGTCGGCGATGAGTGCGAAGTGGCGACGTGTCATGACTGCGCCAGCCATTAGGACGCCAGTCCTTGAGCGATCTTCGATTTGACTTGATCGAAATCTGCTTCGATAAACTTCGGATCTTCTTGATACGTCATTGTTTTGATCTCTTCTCGTAGTGCCTGCACCTTGTCGCGCAGTGCTTGGTGCAGGTCGCACATGGGAACTTCTATCTCGATTGATCCAGTGACTGTGCCTCCGTCGATAAACTCGAAGTTTTCTGCTTCAAGTTCGATCTCCACATCATCCATGGAGATGGTGACGTAGGAGTAGCCCTCATGTTCGAACACCAGTTCCATGATGTACTCGATGCTCGCGTCTTCGATCCAAGAGTCTTGGACGTCTTGTGTGTCGTCAATGGACACGCTTCCAATAACAGATGCCATAATTGGCTCCCTTCGTTTTGCTTGGCATTATTGCCTCGCTTACCTGATTATATAACCACACCTAGGCTAACAGGTCAACAAGATAATACCCCAAAAAACTTGGGCTATCAGACGCAAATCGCCTAGCCTATCTCAGCCCCTGTGTCAACAAAAAAACAGCCTGTTAGCCCAAATAAATTGGGGGTAACTCGGTCTATATCTTGCGCCTGACCGACGCCGCACCCCTAGGGGTAGTGCCCCACGAGGAGGTACGACGAGTACTAGGGGCACTGCCCCTAGCTGGGTTGATAAATTCATTGTCGTATAATATCGTTCGGGTATGAGCCTAGATGCGATTCCCGACGAGGCGTTACACGAAATCCTCGCACTTCAAGAACAGCTTGCAACTTTAAAAAAACGAGATGCAGCCAAAGATAGGTTTATGTCATTTGCTCATGGCGTATATGATGACTTTATCGAGGGTAACCACCACCGGATAATTGCAGAAAAACTCGAACTTGTTGCACAAGGCAAACTAAAACGCCTAATCATTAACATGCCGCCCCGTCATTCCAAGTCTGAACTAGCTTCATACCTCATGCCTGCATGGTTTTTGGGAAGGAACCCTAGACTGAAAATCATTCAGGCAACGATGAACACGGAACTAGCCACCCGTTTCGGTAGAAAAGTGCGTGATTTAATTGCTGATCCCATGTACACCCAAATTTTCCCAGACACAGATCTCAAACAAGACAGTCAGGCGGCTGGTAGATGGGAGACAAGCAAGGGTGGCGAGTACTTTGCTGCTGGTGTGGGTGCCGCGATGACGGGTCGTGGTGCTGATTTGTTGATTATTGATGATCCACACTCGGAACAAGACGCTTTATCGTCTACTGCATATGATCACACTTACGAATGGTACACTTCTGGCCCTCGTCAGCGTCTACAACCGGGTGGTTCTATCATTATTGTGCAAACAAGATGGTCAAAAAAGGACTTAACGGGCCGGTTACTGAACGAACAAATGAAAGACACCATGTCTGATCAGTGGGAGTTGATAGAATTTCCTGCAATTTTGCCATCGGGTAACCCTGTCTGGCCTGAATTTTGGAACAAGGACGAATTACTGTCAGTAAAAGCGTCTTTGTCCCCTTCAAAATGGAACGCGCAGTGGCAACAAAACCCCACATCCGAAGAAACTGCCATGGTCAAGCGCGAATGGTGGCAGACTTGGACAAAAAAGAAGATCCCACGGCTTAAGTACATACTTCAGAGCTACGATACGGCGTTTTCCAAGAAAGAAACGGCTGACTACACAGCGATTACGACATGGGGCATCTTTGATCCTGATGAGGACAACACCGAACACATCATTTTGTTGGATGCGATGAAGGGTCGGTACAATTTTCCCGAACTGAAGGAAGTTGCAGCAGAGCAGCACGAGTATTGGGAACCGGATATGGTGTTGATTGAGGCAAAAGCGTCGGGTCAACCACTGGCAGATGAATTACTCAGGATTGATATACCTGTTTTGACGTATTCACCGGGTCGATCCAAGGGTCGTGGTGGTATCGACAAGGTTACTCGTATGCACATGGTTGCTCCGTTGTTTGAGGCTGGTCGAGTCTGGGCACCAGAGGAGACTTTTGCGGAGGATGTAATTGAAGAAGTTGCTTCTTTCCCAAAGGGCGACTACGATGACTACTGTGACAGCATGACGATGGCACTTATTAGATTTAGGCAGGGCGGCTTTGCGTCGTTAGAGGAAGAAGAGGAAGATCCGTACTACAGGCGCAAGAAATATGAGTATTACTGATGGATCCTTTATCGACAGGACTGGCTGGTATCGCACTTGTGCAAAAATCGGTCGAGTTTATAAAATCAAACATAGATACTGCCAATGATATTTCGCAAATTGCGGGGGCGGTGGAAGGACTTTTTGCGGGTGAAAAACAATTACAACAGGAACGGTTCGGTAACAAAAGTATTATCGGGCAGAGTAAGGATGCTGCACACACTATTATCGACGCAAAATTGGCGCAGGAACAACTCCGCGATATGCAAACTCTTATCGACAACCGGTTTGGATACGGAACGTGGAGACAAATCATTGCTGAAAGAAACAGGCGTATCCGTGAAGAAAAAGAAAGAATAGCTGAACAAAAGCGTATTGCTAGACAGAGGAAAAAAGAACGGCAAGAACTTCTTCTAGTGATTGGTTCTGTTGTTGTCGTATCGGCGTTATTTCTTCTAGCCGTTGTCGGTTATGTCAAACTGGGCTAGGCTGATTCATGGCAGAAAAAAGATATGAGTATGGTCGTGTTCCAAGACCCCAGATTGAAACAATGGCCCCAGACCGTAGCTCGTTTCTTGGCACTGGAATCATGGGGCTTTCAGATTTTATCTCAGATATCTTCACGCCAGCTAGACGCGAAATTATAGAAGAACCAAAAGTAGATTTTTTCACTGCTAAAGAATACCAAAAAATAAACCCTGGTTTCTTTGCTGATAGTGTCGTTGATCCTAATGAGATGATAGCAGTGCAGCAAAGTGCTGGTGTTTATGGTGAGCCGGAGGTTGGCTTTGAATATATGCCTGCTGCAAGATTCGCGTCGGACGCTGTTGATTATGTGAAAAGTTTTGTTACGGATGAGAAAACACGGGACGCGGCGGCACAGACTGCTGCCAGGATTCCTGGTATTGTGGCTGATGAATTAGAAAAACAAAAAGAGTCGGTTGCTGTCGGTAGAACTGTTTATGACCCTGAGACGGGATCGACGACAACATTCGATCCTCTTGTTGCCGGAGTCGGGACACTTGCAACAGCTAGGTTGATAAGTGGTATGCCTGATGATGCTGTTGGTGTCATGGGTGGTTCTAGAGCCGTAGGGTACTTTGAAAAACGTAACAACTATTTCCAATCGCTGTCTGATGACAAGGCAAAAGGAAAAGATGCTGATGAATTTAAAGCCTATAATAAAAGCGGCGGTGGTTTTAAAGATCCTCTTTCTGAAGACTCTGCCTTTAGGTTTTTAATAGACTCAAGAAAAGCCAAACTCAAACCAGAGTTTATTGTGGATTTTGAACCAACGAACCCTGGTCTTCCTAAGACAAGATCAGTTGGAAATAAAACAGAATTAGATGAACTAGAAACTTACGATACACCTGAAAAGGCTCGTAAAAGGGCTGGTTTTAGCCTAACAAACCTGTTGGTTTTAGAAGACGTACTAGATTTTCCTGAACTTTATAAGCGATACCCGACGCTAAAAAACTATTCTGTAGAACGTCTAAGTGCTGACACTGGAGCAAAAGCTTCTTTTAATGAAAAAACCAAAACCATAAAGCTAAGAGCTTTTGAAGCGGGAGATGAGGACAATGCCGTTTCAAGCTTATTGCATGAAGTGCAGCACGCGATAGACGATATTGAGGGAGTAGATCCTGGGACTAGCCCCTCGTTGTTTAAACCTTTTATGTTTGAAGAAATGAAACAGGGGTATAAAGAAAAATTAAGCAAAGCTAACGACGCTGTTGAAAAGGCTAAAATAGGGCCAACATTTCAGGTTCGAGAACTTTATGAACTATTTAAAAATAAGCCTACTGGAGAAGGCGTAATATATGGAAACGAGGCACTTCCGGGTGCCCTTAAAATTTTGCCGGAAGATGAAAGAACAAAGGATGTTCTTAAAAACTTACAAAAAGCTTATGAGAACATAAAAAACAATCCAGAGCTAGAAGCACGCATAAACGCTGGTACTCCTGACAGTGCCGTTCTTGTTGGGGATGGGGCAGAATCCGGTATACTTCAGGTAAAGTATTATAGAATTATGCAAGACTTGTTTGGAAAAGATACTGAAGCATCTCTTTTTAGTAAAACAGATGATAGAACTGATAAACAAAATATTGTCAAAGAAGTATTTGAGATAAATAGCCGCCTTGATCAACTTGACGAAATTGAATATGAAGCCTTTGATAAGTACTACAAAACAAAAGGCGAGATAAACGCTAGGGCAGCAGAAGACTTTTTCAATAGCACAGAGCTTCAAGACTTTTACCCAGACATTTTAATGCGAAAGGCTCAAGAACGTCCTAGCGGCGGCAGGTTATTTCCAGCTGATGCTACTTTTGATGACATCATGAGAGGGATTATACGAAAAGATGAAATAGACAGCCTAGAAGGGTTGAGCAAGGGCGGCGAAGTTAAGAAAGGAATTGGTTCCATGGCGAGAGAGGTGTTATAAAAAATCATGTCACAGTCACAATTACCGCCGGGAGCGATGGTTGACTCTGCAATGGGTGCGGGTGGTACGCCTCAACTCGAAGAGGGCATCGTCGAAGTTGAAGCGCAGAGTCCTGGTATCACGGAAGAAGCGATAGAGCAACTGATTCTTGATCTTGGCGACGAGGATCAAATAAACCCCGAAGAAGCCCTACAAGATCAGGGCCACACTTCTAACCTTGCAGAATCTTTGGATGACCGCACGCTTGAAGGGATTGCAAGTGAGCTTGTTGATGCTTTTGAAGATGACCTTGATTCACGCGACGAGTGGGAACAGGCACTATCCAAGGGTCTAGGCTTACTAGGAATTAGTTACGAAGAACGTGATGAGCCATTCTCTGGTGCGTCTGGTGTAACACATCCGCTTATATCAGAGTCGGTGACACAGTTTCAGGCGCAAGCATACAAAGAAATACTTCCCGCAGCAGGGCCGGTACGCACACAGATACTTGGGGCACAGACACCGGAAGCTGAAGATCAGGCAAAGCGTGTCGAAGACTTTATGAACTTTTACATCATGGAAGTGATGGAGGAGTATGATCTGGACACTGACCAGATGCTTTTTTACCTGCCATTGGCTGGTTCGACATTCAAGAAAGTGTACTTTGATCCGATTAAAAATCGTGCGGTAGCTAAGTTTTTACCAGCCGAAGATGTTGTGGTGCCATATTCGGCAACCGATATCCGCACAGCAGAACGTATCACTCATGTTTTGAGAACCTCTGAGAATGATCTGCGTAAGATGCAGGTCGGTGGGATATACAGGGATATTGAGATATCACCCTCGCAACTTGATGCTGATTCAGATGAACTGAAGGATCGTTTGAACGAGATATCTGGTGTACGTCCGTCTTATCAGGACACTGGATACACGCTTCTTGAGATACACACTTATCTTGATATTGAAGGGTTCGAGGACACTGATATGTCTGGTGAGCCGACAGGCGTGAAGTTGCCTTACGCTGTAACGATAGACCGTGACAGTAATCAGGTGCTTTCAATTTACAGAAACTTTGAAGAAGAAGATCCAACACGCACGGCTCTTCAACACTTTGTACATTACAAGTTTTTGCCGGGGTTTGGTTTCTACGGCTTTGGTTTGATCCACATGATTGGTGGTTTGTCTCGCGCTGCCACTTCTATCCTGCGTCAGTTGATTGATGCTGGCACCTTGTCAAATTTACCGGCTGGGTTCAAGGCTCGTGGTGTTCGTATCCGTAATGATGATGAACCCTTACAGCCCGGTGAGTTCAGGGACATTGATGCGCCCGGTGGTGACATTCGTAACGCTATATCACCGCTACCGTACAAAGAACCTTCGGGAACTTTGGCACAGTTGCTTGGTGTGATTGTTGATAGTGGTCGCAGGTATGCTTCGATTGCTGATAATTCTACGGGTGACATGAACACTCGCGCACCAGTAGGCACAACAGTTGCATTGCTGGAACGCGGATCACGAGTCATGAGTGCTATCCATAAACGGATGCACTACTCTCAAAAGCAGGAGTTCAAACTTCTTGCTACCATCATCGGTGATACTGTTGATGCGTATCCTTATCAGTTGCGTGTGCCTGCACAGGTCGCACCACAGGATTTTGATGGTCGTGTAGACATCATTCCGGTGTCAGATCCAAACATCTTTTCCGCTGCACAACGTCAGGCTTTGGCACAGACACAATTACAGATGGCGGTGCAGAATCCTGAGATTCATGATTTACGCGAAGCATATCGTCGTATGTATGCCGCGCTTGAAGTTAAGAATATCGACGAGTTGCTGCCTAAGAAACCTGAACCGCAGCCTCTTGATCCAGCGGCTGAGATGGCGAAGGTTTTTTCTGGTCAGGATTTCAAAGCGTTTCCACAACAGAATCAAGAAGCACACATTACGGCTTATGTGCAGTTGTTACAGAACCCGATTATGAAAGAAACCAAGCCTGTTAAGGCAGTGTTGATTTCAAAACTGTTTGAAAGAATAGGATTTCTTGCACAGCAAGTGGCGGCTCAACAAGTGCAAGCACAATTACAGCAGCAATTACAACAGATACAGGCAACAGTTACTGATCCTATGATGGCACAACAAATGCAGATGCAAGTGCAAGCACAGGCTCAACAACAGTTGGTGACTTCTATCCCACAAATTACGGCACAGCTTATTCAGAAATATGCGCCAACAATATCGCCGCCTGAAGCACCTGATCCGCTTGTTGGTATTCGCCAAGCTGAAGTCCAGATTGCTGCCGCAGACCAACAGCGCAAAACGCAAAAAGACCAGACCGATGCAGCCCTCTCAGCCGCACGCATACAACAGTCAGCACAGCAGGCTGAAGATCGTCTGGACACTCAGATGGAGATTGCTGAGAAGCGTGATGAAACAAACAGAGAGCGCATACAAACACAGGAAGAGATTGCTGTAATGAAGGAGTTGAACAAGGGATGACTACCCCGAAAAATAAACGCACTTTGAAAAAGGTCATCAAAGATTTGAACAAGGCATCAAAGACACATGCGCGTCAGGCAAGGACTTTGAAAAAAGTTGTAAGTTCTAAAAGAAAGAAGAAAAAATGACATCTGTTTGGGCTGGTCGTTGGGGTCAATATTTTGCGTTAAAGAAAATGGCGCATGAATGGCACAAAAAAGGTTTGAGTATGGATGAGATAGAGATACGGCTACGCAGAGAACTAGAAGGTGTGCCGTTGAGAGTGGTCAATGGCTAGAGAAACAAAGAAGCTACAACGAGGGAGCCGCTACGAGGCTCATGATTTAGATAATGATGGGGTCGTTACAGACGAAGAGATAGCTCGTGAAAAGGAGATGATTGAACTCGAACTGCGCGAAGAAAAAGCTAGGGCACAGCAGTTCATGGCGTGGACTGCAATGGCTAGTATGATTGTTGCAAGCGTGGTTTTGTTTACACCCATAGTCTCTGATAGCCGGGTCGCTGGTTTGGCTGATCTTTTAGGTTTGTTTTACATTGCACAGGCAGGGGTGGTTGGAACCTACATGGGCACGACAGCATGGATGCAAAGAAAGTAATCTATAAATACAACGGCCCGTTGAACAAATATCGTGAGTATAATTTAATGAGAAAAAAGCAACGACGACTTAGGAAAGATTGGTCTGCTAAAAACAAAGGGTTCAAGGGGTACTGATGATGTTAAGTGTAATAGGTTCTTTGATAGGTTTTGCCAGCAGCACGGCTCCGGCGATTGCTGATCATTTCAAACAAAAGAGCGATCAGAAGTTTGAACTAGAGAAGATGAAGTGCGCGGCTGAGTTGCGCAAAGACGGTTATGACTTTGAACTAAAGGCGTTTGAGGCGCAGGCTTCGGACAAAGAACATGACAGGTTGATACAGCATGACATCAGCATCAACAGCGGCACAGGGATTATTTCTGCACTACAACGTTCTGTCCGTCCGGTAATCACTTATTGTTTCTTTGGTTTGTTTCTGGCGATTGAAATTACGTTGTTGCGTGAGGCATTGAGTAGCGGAATGAGTGTAGCTGAGTCTCTCAATGTGTTGTGGGATGAGGATACAAAAGCGATCTTTGCTGCTATTATTAGTTTCTGGTTTGGTTCGAGAGCCATAGATAAAGCACGAGGAAAAGGATAATTTGATGCCGTTGAATAAAAAAGGTGAGAAGATTATGGATGCCATGACAGATCAGTATGGCAAGAAGAAAGGCAAGCAGGTTTTTTATGCTAGTCTTAACAAAGGTAAAATAGGAGGTGTAAAGAAAATGAAAGATGGTGGTGACGCAAAACTAAAAACCCCAATCGACGATCTGCCCAATCCCGGTTTGAAGGCTCTTGCTCAAACTGAAAAGGGTAAGAAGGCTGTAGCTAGAATGGGTTTCAAGAATGGTGGTAAGGTTGCCAAGGGTGGCAAGTGTCCTAGTCGCGGGACAATTCGTGGTACGGGTGCGGCTATATCTGGTGTCGGCTTCAAAGGCGTCCGATGAACCTTGTTGACTTCGTAACCAAATACCGCAAAACTCTGAACAATCGCATAAGTGATTTAACGATTACTGTTTCTAGCGGGTCTATAAAAGACATGGAACAGTATCGCAGCATCGTCGGTGAGATACAGGGACTCTCAACTGCACTAGATGAACTAAGTTCCCTGCTAAAAGGTTTTGATACAGATGACGAAGACGTTACTGATTCCTGACTACGCAAAAGCGGCGATAGAAGCAAAAAAGAAAGCCGAATCTAAACAGAAAGCAATGGAGAGAGTACCGCAGCCTACGGGTTGGCGTATTCTTGTCATGCCATATCGGGGGCGACAGAAGACAGATGGTGGTGTTTATATCCCAGATGCTGTTGCGGATCGTGAGGCACTTGCAACTGTGGTCGCATATGTCGTGAAAGTCGGGCCGCTTGCCTACAAAGATCCTGAAAAATTTGGTGTAGATATGGAGCCTTGGTGCAAAGAAGGCGACTGGGTTTGCATTGGTCGATACGCTGGTTCTCGCTTCAAGCTAGAGGACGGCGAGGTTCGTATAATTAACGACGATGAAGTAATCGCTACGATTATAGATCCAGAAGACATAAAAATTTAGGAGAACAGTATGTCTGAAGCAGAAGTAAAAGAAAATCAGGAAGAATTAGACCTAGAAGTTGAGATTGAAGATGACCCAACCCCAAGTGAATCTAACCAAGTTGTTGAACAACAGACCCCATCTGAAGATGCTGGTGAGGAGACAACAGATGGAGTCGAAACCACCGAAGATTCGGAGGACAATGCCGAAGAGTTATCGGAGTACACACAAGGCGTACAAAAAAGGATAGACCGCCTTACTAATAAAAGACGCGAAGCAGAGCGTAGAGAGCAGGCTGCTCTTGAATATGCTGAGTCTATGAAGAATCAGCTTGAACAGATGCGTGAGCAAAACCAGCGTAATGCGTCTTCTTTAGTTGGTGAGTTCGGCAGTCGTGTTGAGTCGGAGTTGGAAGCTGCAAAAATTGCGTATCAGAAAGCACACGAAGAAGGTGATGGAGAAGCCCTGTTTCAGGCGCAGCAAAAGATTAGCCAGATAGCAATAGATCAGGCAAAATATCAAGAGGCTAGGAACAGACTTGAGGTTGAAAAAGAAGCTCCAGCACAGACTGTTGATCCGGTTCCGGCACAGACTCGCGCACCAGCCGCTGCACAAGATCCTGATCCTAAAGCACAAGCTTGGGCAGATAAAAATGATTGGTTCGGTGAAGACCAATCAATGACATATGCTGCATTTGGTATACACCGCAAGTTAGTTGAAGAGGGTTATGACCCTAGTTCAGATGACTACTACGCAGAGATTGATCGTCAGATGAAAGAAGACTTTCCTAGTAAGTTTGAAAAATCTGCTCCAAAAAGCGGAAAGCCACCCGTTGCAGCAGCGACAAATTCTTCTTCTCGTTCGCCATCAAAACGTAAAAGAACAATAAAGCTGACAGAATCAGAAAAGGCGATAGCTCGAAAACTGAATGTTCCATACGAAGCTTACGCCAAAGAAGTTGCAAAACTAAATAAGGATAGATAACATGACTGAGAAACGCATACCACGAGAGTCGCAAACTCGCAAAAAGACTGCGCGAAAAACTCCTTGGAAGCCTCCTAGTATGCTGGAGGCACCTGAAGCCCCCAAAGGATTTATCCATCGGTGGGTAAGAGTCGGCATTAGAGGTGAGGATGACAAAACAAATGTTCATTCCAAACTTCGAGAAGGATGGGAGCCAGTAAGATCGGATGAATATCCAGATTTTGAGGCACCCACAATCGACGAAGGTAAGTTTC
>VTLG01004708.1_pt1 | contig 15020 bp, 30 predicted proteins | sample 4694571 | NCBI WGS metagenome assembly VTLG01 (sample SAMN12604809, study PRJNA352737) | marine metagenome | biome: ENVO:00000447; feature: ENVO:00000209|ENVO:00000569|ENVO:01000036; material: ENVO:00002151; isolation source: viral sequences binned using virsorter ...
AAAATAATGGCTAAAGCAGATTATCAAGAAATTATTGCTGAGTACAAAGAGCAAGTTAGAGTACTCAAAGAGCAGGTCAATGAACTGACCGATGCCTGTAAGGCTAAAGATTCAGCCTTGAAAAGAGCACTACAAAAGTTAGAATATACCACAGACGATTTAGATAAATTACAAGATAAAAAAGATGAAACTGACGGAAAACTTTAGCATAAACGAGCTTACAAAGTCACAGACAGCCGAAAGAAAAGGCATAGATAATACCCCTAGTCCTACCCACCAGGAAAACCTGAAAAAGCTCTGTGAGAACGTCCTACAGCCAATTAGAGACCATTTTGAGCAGGTAGTTAGCGTTTCCAGCGGATATCGCTCTCCAGAATTGTGTACTGCCATAGGCTCAAAAATCACGAGTCAACATGCCCGTGGAGAAGCGGCGGACTTCGAAATCTTTGGCGTATCCAATAAAGAACTCGCAGATTGGATTCACGATAACACAAACTATGACCAACTTATTCTTGAGTATTGGAAAGAATCAGATCCTAACTCAGGCTGGGTGCACTGCTCATATTCAGAGGGCAACAACCGAAGACAATACTTGAGAGCTTACAAAGAAGATGGTAAGACCAAGTATGAGCAAGTTCTTTAAAAGAAAATTTTTAAAATTCAGACCAGAAATAACACCAGGTGTATGTCCACATTGTGACATGCCAACAAGCTTTGTATCTATTGTTAATGATCTATATAAATGTATGACTTGCGGTGAAGAAGTTAAACAAAGAATTAATGGTGTCATTAAATATTTACCTTTAGGTTCAGAAGCAATCGAAGAAGAACATGGCACGTAGAAAGAAACCTTTATTTGGGGTTTCCAATTACAAGAAAAAAACACCTAAAAAACGTCCCGGACGTCACGCAAAAAGACCCAATAAACACAGCAAACAGAAGCGTTATCGTAAACAAGGTAGAAAACGTGTTCTTTAATACTTGCAATTAGTTCCATAATATCCTATATATAAAGTAGAAAGTTATGAACATATTCTTTTTAGATGCAGACCCAAAATATGCAGCACAAATGCAGTGTGATAAGCACGTTGTTAAAATGGTCCTCGAGACTGCACAAATGCTATCAACAGCAGCACGTGCTCAGGGTCATGACATAGGCTACAAATCAGCCTATCCCAAACATCCAATGACACTATGGGTAAAAGAATCACCACACAATTTTGCCTGGGCTATCATTCACGGATTAGAACTGTGTAAAGAATATACACTTCGTTACAATAAAACACACGCAACAGAAAAAATTATCAATGATCTATATGATGTCTGCAAAGGTGACTATATGAAAAAGACCGAGCCACCACAATGTATGCCCGGCAAATACAAAAGTAAAAGCTATGTTCAAGCTTATCAGAATTATTATCTTGGCGATAAAAAACGTTTTGCCAAGTACACGAATCGTGAAACACCCGAATTTATGAAATGAAGAGTTTAATTATAATACTCAGTCTAGGTTTTATAGAAATACCGTACGAAAATAAGTTAAGTTGTATGCAACAGGGTTCAATGTGGTTGAACATGCATACCACGCACCAGGCCCCACGGCCCGCGGATCAGGGATTATACACTAAAAAAGGTCAACTTGTTTACGGATTTTATTGTATTTAAATACTAGTCTCTGGCTTACAATTAAATGCCACAAAAAGTCTACTCTTTTCTACTTCATCTCTGCCCATAGTCTGAATCATTTGCATGCCATCAATATAGCCTGAACGAACACACTCATAGTGACTGTTAAATGGCTGTGGATTCAGAATAGCGGGCGTCATACATGCCCCATTGATCGCTGAACACACCCATAAATATAGAAAATATTTCATTGACACTCTTGTAAATTATGTATAATATCCCATATTGTTATGAAACAATATAGAAAGAGGTATAACACATGACAGACATTAGTAAATATAAAAACGTTTCTTTGTCTAAGGACACCTACTCGAAGATTGATAAAATCCGCAGAGTGATTGTTCCGAATACAATTATTAGCCGAAGTCAAACGATTAATATTCTAGTCAACAAAGAAGAAAAAAGACTGAATGGAAAGGCAGAAAAATAAATGTTTGAAATTTCTCAAGAACAAAAAAAAGAACTTTTAAAGTATTTAGCAAAGCGTCCGTACATTGAGGTAGCAGGTCTAGTTGCAATGATTGCAAGTTTAGAACCTGTTAAAAAAGAAAAAGGCAAGCAAGACAATGGAAAGGATAAAACAAACTAATGCAACGTAGAAATTTTAAAGATGCCATGAATGAAATGTGCGATCATACAGTTGCAAAAATTCAGGAGCATTCTGAAACTCTAATCCGTCTTGACAAAGAACAAAAAGGAGCGCTCCTTAAATTTGGATCCGTTGAAATGGATACAGATTTTCCAAGAACGGTTCTCTATGCTATTTTAAGACGTGTCGCTGAGGATTTTACACCAAGAAACGACAAGTATAAAGATATCATGGAAAAAGTTTTAGGAACTTTGGATGTAGGAAAGGATCCTTTTGCAGTGCAGAAAGAATTAATTAAAAAGTTTTCCGATGCCGCTATTAAAAAATAAATTTATTTGCCCAGCATGTATGGGTAATGGCTATCGTAAAATTTTCAAAGATTCCACCTCAAATTTAAAGGTGGTAATTAATTGTGAAGCATGTAATAACGAAGGAGAGATAGAAAATGACACGAAAAATATTCACGCTCTGCGTTATCTTACTAGCTTGCACTAGCTGCAGTGAGTTTGCACTCCTTGCAAGTGGATCAAGTATTGCTATAAGTCAAAACACTTATGTTAAAGTCTATAACGGTGTTGATGTTTTAACAATTATGAATACAGATAAAGATATAAAGAGACACATGTATGACCAAATACGAAGAATTGATAAAAGAAAATAATTGGAAAGAAAAATACGAGAAAGAACATAAACTTCGTCAAGAGGCTGAAACCGAAACTATCCTCGTTAAAGGTATAGGTATAAATTCACCAGAAATGCGAGATGCTAAAAAGAAAATAGAAGAACTTCAGAATAGCATGGATAGACTTAGAAGAGAAAATAGTGATTGTTATAATAGAATTGCCGACCTAACAGACAGTTTAGAAAGTAAAGATTATTTTAAAGATCCAGATTATAAATATCTTGTTGACGAAAACCATAGACTTGAACAACAATATTTAGAAGTTATGGCTGATAATAAAAAACTTGCCCGCGAGATTGAAGATAGAGTAGACAAAATGAGAAAGTCAGGAATGTAATGAGAGAACATGATGAGATCGTTAAGGATATTAAGACTGTACTGGAAGAGAAAGTTGCCCAGAACGTTGCGGCACATAACGGTGCTATTGGTTTTATTGAATTTGCCATGGATACTGGCGTGGCTACTTTAAAACTTTCTGGTGCATGCTCAGGCTGTGCCATGTCTCAAAGAACACTAAAAGAGGGTGTCGAACGTTTACTCAAACACTATGTTCCTGAAGTAAATAGTATTGTTGGTGAAGATGATGAAGAGGCAGCTGAGCAAGGCTACAAGCCTTTTGTTCCAAAGGATGAGCGAGATGTATAAACCTTTACCCGAATCACTCACTATAAAACAAAGCAAAGTCAATGGCTTAGGTCTGTTTGCTAAAGAGGGAATTGCACAGGGCATGAATCTCGGTATGAGTCATTTTAAAATAGATCAAACTATTTTTAGAACTCCGCTCGGAGGATTTATTAATCATTCAAATGATCCTAACATGGTTAAAGTCGAACTTCGTATGACCAATCAAGATTTACCTAATTTAAAATATGATTACAAAAAATGGAATTTAGTTGCTTTACGCGATATTAAAAAAGGAGAGGAACTTACATTACGTTATACATTTTATAATATATGACACACGACAATAAAGATTTAGAAAGAATATATAATGAAATCTTCAGTGATGCTGTTGAATACATGCGAGACTATGAAGTTCAAGCGGTTGCAGCTACGTACATGGCAATTGCAATGAGACTTTATAAAACACATCTCGATGACGATGAATACAAAGCTATGATTAAAACGGTCATGGATACCGAAGTTAAACCTTATAAGGAACCAAGGCTCAACTAATGGGACGATCCGTAAATAGTTTTACAAGTTATGTAGGTCACGCAGAAGAGACAATTGACGACGAGAGAGTATCTCTTCCCGAAAAAGATCTCTGGGTTGCTGTTCTATGTCGAGCGGTGGTAGATGCCTGCAAAAAACCTCCTCGCCTGGACATGACCTTAAAAGCTAATCGGTCCCACAGAAATCACTACACTTATGATCGCGACCAAGCACGTCACTTTTTTATGGAAGGAGGTCTTCATTTCAGAAATATCTGTGAAATGGCTGGACGTAATCCGGACTATGTTCAACAACGAGTTCGAAAAGTTTTATTAAGAAAAGAAGGTTGGAATGTTGATGTTCCTATTACTTCTCATTACCGACACCGACAAGGAAGAAAAAGAGGAAAGTATAAAAAGAAACATTTAACAGGCAACGCTTACTATGCAGCCAAAGCCAAAAAGAATTTTTATTACCAAGGTATGGGCGCCAAAGGTGGCCGACCTAGAATGTATAACAAAATAGAAGGAGGACAATGACAAAGAAGATAGCGATACAGTACCAACTCTTTCGTTGGGGACCGTGTCTAGTGAAACTGAGTATCTCGAAAGAGAACCAGGAACTTTTATTAAAGGAAGCTAAAGCGAGTAAAACGGATTTCGAAACACGACTCGCGGGCATTGTTACCAAGCAGGTGGCCTTTAGAGATTATAAGATGTTTGAAGAACTTTTTAGTAAGATCTTCGAACTTTACGCCGATGCGCTGCAGAAGTGGACGGGTGATGATAGTATTGATTTTAAACAGAAGTATGAGTTGGATGCGCTTTGGGCTAACTTTCAAAGACCTGGAGACTTTAATCCACCACACGATCATGGTGGCACGTTGTCTTGGGTTATATTCTTGGATGTTCCAGAGGCATTAATTGAAGAGAATAAGAAATATAAAGGACGATCCGCAGGTCCTGGAGGTATTACGTTTATCTATGGAGACGGGCCACGTGAATCGGTAACGCATCATTCGTTTGTGCCTAAGTCTGGTGATATGTATATTTTTCCAGCTTGGCTCAAGCATTGGGTTTATCCTTTTAAAAGTGATTGCGTTCGAATATCCGTCTCGGGTAACGTGCGAGATTATCTTAAGATTAAGGATGTTAAAGGACTAAAGCCGGTGACACCTGAAGAAGTGATGAAAAAAATAAAAGAACCCGCACTGAAGGGGAATAACTAGACAAACACTATGAAACGTATTAAGAGAGCATCTCATGACCAACTTTCCGTACGACATACAAATGACCGCGATGTTTATTTTCATCACGCTGTATCTCGTCATCGAGATCGTCTTTTAGAACAGGAAGTTGTTGAAGAAGAGTTGTGGAAACGTCTGAAGCGTTGGAACCTGGAAAAAGAATGAAGTGGAGTAAAAAATATACCTATATTCGTGGTACACGGTCCACGGATCAGGGAACACGGACCTATGATTTAGAAGGTCAAAAGTTACCTTCGGTCACAACAATACTCGGACAAACAAAGGATCAAGCTTTTCTTGATAAATGGAGAGCAAAAGTAGGACATGAAGAAGCAGAACGAATTAAGAATCTTAGTAGCAAGCGTGGGGTTAGCATGCACAAGTTCATTGAGAAACACATCACGGGGGACGGCTACGACGATCTCACGGAGATTGGGCAGGCGGCTAAGCCGATGGCTCAAAAGATTATTGATGTAGGTTTGACTCCTGTCAAAGACTATTATGGATCAGAAGTTACACTTCATTATCCGGGCCTATACGCAGGCTCTACAGATTTAGTTTGCGAACACACCGGCAAGGAAACTATCATAGATTTTAAACAATCCAATAAACCTAAACGTGAAGAGTGGGTCGAAGATTATTATCTTCAGATTGCAGCTTACGCGATGGCACACGACTGCATGCACAACAGTAACATTGAACAAGGAATTATAATGGTATGTACTCCTGATCTATATTTTCAAGAATTCAAGTTTGATGGTGATAAGATGCGTGAATACAGACACAAGTTTTTAAAGAGATTAAGTCAATTCTATGACCAAAATGTGGCATAAATTAGGCACCAAGGTATCGTAAAAATCAGTTTACCCCTCGCAAAACTCATTCTACCCATCGTAAAAATGACCTTTTACGAGGGGTAAAGTATCGTAAAAAGACCTGTTTTGAGCATTATCCTACTAGTTGTGGGAATCTTACGAGGGGTAAGGTATCGCATGCGATACCCTTACGAGGGGTAATGCGAGGGGTAAAATTCAACGATTCACCTACTCTTACAATGATAATTTACATTTTCACCATTTTTGCGAGGGGTAAATTAGTTTTTTAGTCGGGAGTTTTATAATTTTTAGTTTGACCGTAGGTATCGTAAAAGTATAAAGAATTATTTACAATGACCAAGGAGAATTTTTTTGATATGTTCAACAGGATACACAATCCTGATTATTATTACGGAAGAACCAAACATGAAAAGAAAAAAACCGAAAAGAAAAACCAGAGTTACAAGAATAAGAAAAAACCCTATCCCGTATTCAAAGTATCGGATTGAATGGTTTGATATCGCATCAGACTCCGGCTGGGCCACTGATTCAGAGTTTAGTAAAATGAAGCTGGCTACGCCCGTGAGCGAAGGTTGGTTATACGAAAAGAATGAATGTGTGATTAAGATCTTCGCTAGTTATGATAAAGATGACGATGGCATCGTGTTTGGTGAAAGAACTATTATTCCTTTGTCTTGTGTGAAGAAGATGAGGAAGCTGAATTAGATGTTGCCTCCTTATCAGAAGATTCTAGTTTACGCAGCGGCTTTAGCTTTGCTTGCTGTGGCATACTACTTTTCGATTTTGATCCATTGAGTCTTATATCTTTTTGTAATTTCTTAACGTCAGCCACTTCTACCTTACCCTCCAGTATGGGTGAGTATTGATCTATAATCTCTTTCATTCTAGCTTCTAGCTCATCAGCTGATAAATCATCTAATTTACCTGTACGTATAATCTTTTGTTCAATGTACAAGCCAGCGGCTTTGCCTCTAGCAACTTCAGCGTTGACCGCGGCAGACCAGGCGCCCTTGGCAAGGGCATCTTGCCTTATTTTGCCTAGTTCTGATATGTGACGTTCAAATGTGACAGCATATTTCTTTTGATATTCTTCTCGAAGTTCACCAATATATTTGACAACGAGTGGAAAGAGTTTTGGATTTTGTAGTTCAGATGCTCTAACTCTAGCTGAGTCTTCAGCATAACCTGCAGCGACCGCACATTCAAAACCATTCTTACGCCCTTCATTACTCACAATTTCATGAGCAAATTTCATCTGCATTTCTGTTAATCTCTTTGGGACACCCATTCTTGACAACTATAGTAACATGGCGTACAAGTCAAGTTATGATTAGTGCTACGTTAATAAGGCAGGTACTAGACAAGTTTTTGAAAGCAGAGACAGTTAAAAGTGCCAGGATACAAATTAGAACCAAAGATGGTGTTTACCATGATATTCAATCTATGAGATTATTGGAAAATAGAATATTTGGTGCAAGAGAAAGTCACCGGATTGTTATTGAAGTCACTCCTGAACGAGCTCCGATGGGAAAGGTCATAAAAGATCATGGTGGCATTATACTATAATATGGACTCCACTGTATTATTTGAGTCGATTGTTTATCGCAAAGAACTTCCCGAATACGTTGATCAGTTAAATAAAATTACAAATGATTATTTATTGAAAGCTAGAAAGGAAGCTAAAGAAGATATTTATGAAAGAGAAAAGAAGTATGGTGTGAAAATAGGAGATCATGGCATGTCCTACCACTCACATGGTAAATTATATCAAGATAAGAGGATGGCTGACTTTGAAATGCTCATTCGAGCGACAGCTAGAAATATATTAGAGACACAAGGTTTTGACACGTCAGGACATCAACTAGACTACACGGAGATGTGGGTACAACAGTTTGCAGATCATGGCGGTGGCCATCATGAGACGCATGTGCATTGGGACAATCATATCTCTGGATTCTATTTTTTGAAATGCTCTGACCGAACTTCGGTCCCAGTCTTTCATGATCCTAGACCTGGTCGCATGATGTTGAACTTACCTATTAAAGATCACAGCAAGCTTTGCTATGCAATGGAAAGACAAATTGTCCGACCTAAGCCTGGAACACTACTAATGTTTAATTCTTACTTGCCACATGAATTTAAAGTTGATAATGGAATAGATCCGTTTCGATTTATCCATTTTAATATCAGAGCAACCGAGAGGTAATTACTTTGAAAAATGCTTAAACCAGAGACTAAATTTTGGCATGAGCTTAAAAGAATTACACCACAGATTACATGGACGAGGATTGAAAATACTAGCGCATTTGGTACTCCTGATCTATTGGGGTATAATACTTCTGGGCACTTTTTCACTGTTGAACTAAAAGTTACTCGCAGTAATTCTGTACGCTTTAGTCCACACCAAATTTCATTTCATTACACGCATCCAAAGAATACATTTATTATGGTCAAGCACCGTGGTTCGTGTGCCGTGAAACTTTATGAGGGATCGCGGATCATGGATCTCGTCGCTTGCGGCTTGAAGCTTGAACCTTCTTGCTTGGGGCTTGATGCTTGTGGCTTGTGGTTTGAGAAGCTTGGTGCTTGAAGCTTGCTGTATTTGCTGCGTGTAGATCTTCAGGCTTGACGCTTGCAGCTTGAGACCTGTAACCATGGTCCCTGGCCCATGCTTCGTGGATCTCGTGTATTAGTTTAGTGTTTCGGGTATGTGACATTGCTCACGCTCCTGTCCCAGCATGCGCGGCAGCTGCGGCATTGATTGCCTTGATCCTGTGCCGGGCAGGTCTTGCTCTTCGTCGACACAGTACTGGTCCACGGCCAGAAAGTCACGGGCTTTTGATCAATCATATGTGAAGACATTCTAATAATTAAATTGGGCGGAATGATGTCCGGGTCCATTAGATTCAAGATCCGCGCTTCGCGAGTCGGTAACCAGTGCTTGGTGCTTGTGGTTCTATTACAGACTTCAAATATTTGTTTTAAATGCCATGCGCTCTGCAGGTCGCCCGAATCATGCCACCTGAACCAGGGCTCGCCCTGTATCAGTGTAACCATTGCATCCACCCATCGTGGATGCTTGAGGCTTTCGAGCCTTCGCGCGAGCGCCATTCTTACATTTGAAAATCGATATCGGCCTTTCAGGGCGTAGCATCCATGACACACAGAGCCCGGAACGTTGACTAGTTTAGATCCTGTAATGCATTGCGTGGCCGGCAGGTTGTAAGCCGGGCCAGGCATTTTGGATGGTGCGGACAGGCCGCCGGTTATTTCTTTTGCTTCTTTCTTTAACATAATATCTTATATCATTCAATTGTGGCGAGCTTGTGGCTTACCACTTCGCGGCCCTCGCTTGTGGCCTGAGCCCTGGATCCGGAGGCTTGGAGCTTGAAGCTTGTGGCCGTTGATCATGATCCGGGGACCGTACTTGGTCCAGGCATTGCTCATGATTTTTAATTCCAGGCCAATTGTAGCCAGTTGCTGCGGAGACGCGTGACTGACTTCTAATTTAAATTGTTTCATCATATTCCTTTAACATGGTCCAGATTTCATTAATCTGGTCCGGTGTATACCAGGCACTGAGCACCTTGTATAATTTATCGTAATTACTCATATTTTCCTTTCAGTTTAGAATCATTCTAAATTGGCCAAGCCCGGTATCGGATACCGAGCTGTCGTCGCGGACTTGACCCCAGATCCATGCATAGCCCGGATACGACATAGCGCCCTAGGTTCATGGATCTGGGTTCAAGTTTAATTAAACCAATATAGTATTGCCAGTCCGACAAAAAACATAATTGGATAAAACCAAATACTATCCACAATCAAAGCAAACTCCCTCTACTTGTCCAGACCATTCATCTGGTTTAGGGTTGCAATGACATATTAAACACTCTGTATAATTCATATAATATCTTATATAATACTTGACTTACCTTTGTCAATAGTTTATTTTCATCAAATAACAGAAAGGACAAACTATGAGTAGAATAAGACTAAACCAAGAGTATCGTAATAAGATCGCCAATCGTATGCGAGTACACTTGGAACAAGAGGACACGCAAGAGAAAGAAAAATTCTTTCAATTAAGAGAGAGTTTTTTAGACAAGCAAAATAAAATCTGGGAACTTGCGAAAGCGTGTGTGACCAGACAATATCCAAAAGAAGATGTGAAGATGGCACACTATCTTCAAGACAAGTATGAAAATGTAAATACTATTGCGAAAGACAGTTGCTTTCATTTTGGTTATATGCAGAAAAAAGATGGTGATGAGGATAGTCAAGACTATGCTAAATATTCACCAGAAAATCGTCACACCGAAAGTGATAGTCAAGACGACAAGTATGTCACAAAACATTTTGACTTTCGTTTAAATGGTGATGTTGATGGTGTTGATCGTCAAGGTGATGCTGATAGTTATGACCCACAATCACGTGACTTTGCTTATGCTTATTTTAGAGATGAGTTAAAAGCAAAAGAGGGTTGCAATCCAGACATCAATATTGAAATGGAAAACAAACCATCAAATCCACACCAAACTAAATTCAATGATGCCAATGAAAGAGCGTTGGGATTTAGTGGTGGCAAAGGAAATGAAATCTCACACGCAAGAGATTGGAACAATAACTATGAGTTGGATTTAATTGGTCGTGAGTATTGTCGTGATAGACAGATACCAGTTTCAGAAGCCGAGTTTAAAACTTTTGTAATCTGGCAACAAGCCAAAGGTCAATTAATTATGTCACATTATAAATGGATTAAATCAGTTTTAGAACAAACTAAATTCATTAAAGATGTAATCAAGGGTTATAAATATCTTGATGAAGCCATTGAGTTCGCAACTGAAAGCGGATTGAAAATAGATGAAGCTGAAATTATTAGATGCAATAGTTCTGGTCTAATGATTTACAATCCTAAAAATGCGGCTCAAATGTTAAAGTCAATGAAGAATAAAACTCAAACAAGAAAGGATAAAATAGCGGCACGACTATTATACGAAAAACAAGCAAAACAATAGTTGACATATCTGGGATTATTATAGTATAATCCCAGATAACAGAAAGGACGAACAATGAAAGACAAACAATTATTTGACATAGATGTTTATTTTACAATTAAATACTATGCTCACAAACACAGCAAGACAATCACAAGACGAGGTAAATGGGATAGCCAATGTAAAACTTGGAATAGTAAAAAAGGTATTCCTTGTATGACTTATTATGATGTTGATGCCAATGGCTATCGAACTGCAACTGGACAATATGAGGTATTAGAACAATGAAAAACAGAACAATAAAAGCTTTGCCAGAATATCTTCAGCCGAAAATACTTTCGGCTGTTGCATATATTAATGAGTGTTCACCGAACTTGGACAAAGCAGTTGAAAGAGTAAACACATTACAAAAACATTTAAGTGAGAAAGAAATAATGTGGGTTATGTCGCTTTTAACTTTCGAAAAACTTTTGGACATTGTAAAAGATAGTAAAGAGTTTGAGAAATATACAAACACAATGAAAGAAAGGACAATACAATGAAATATTGCCAAGGACCAAAGTGTCATCAGTATAGAACCAAGGACCGCATACGCGGTCCGAAAGGCGCCAAGTATTATCAGACTAGACGACGTTCATCATTCTATTATCTTGATGGCAATGCGTGTTCAATGGCTTGTGAAAGAGATTGGTTTAATAAGTTTGGTGAGCAGGCTGTCAATCACTTCGGCAGAATACACGAGCCAATTAAACTAACAGAAGAAAATGCTTGGTATAAGTATAGAGATTGGCGAAACGAGGGCGATAGATTTTATTTTGCTAATCAATTAAGTGAGCAACGAATACCAATCACAGAAGCACAATACAACGATGACAATTTAGTTCGTCCATAACTAAAGGTCGGGCGCCGCTTCGCGGCGCCCGGCTCCCCCCCCCCCCCCCCCCCCGGCTCTCACCTTGACAGCACTTATAAGATTTAGTAGGATAACAGTATGACTAAAAGAATATATAAAAGAACTAATCCATATTCTGGACAATCAGAAGTATTAACAAATGATGAAGCAATGTTATACGATATGATTAAACAAGCAGAGCAGATGGAAGAATATATCAAGATGCAAAAGGGATTAGATAAGTTTAGTAGATTAAATCCCAAAGCTTACATGACATTGCTAGATTAAAAGTATCCGCGTCGCGCGCTCCGCGCGCTCCGCGGGGGTTTCCCCCTTCAATAGTGGGAACCATTTCCATCCTGGAATCTGCATTCACCTAGATACTTAAACATTAAATAAAAAAGGGGTCCCAAACTTTTACCCTTTAGTCCTTGATTTCCATGGTTTTAGCCAGTAAATTCATTATGGGTCCCATTTATGCAGATAAACCTAGAAAAAATAAAAAAATTACCTCCGGATGTAAAAAAAGACTTCTACAAGATGTATTTGAAGTATACGGAGAAGAAGCACGAAGCCAAGGTCCGTGAAGACTTTTTAAGCTTCGTGAAGCATATGTGGCCAGACTTTATTCAAGGGTCTCATCATAAAATTATTGCAAAAAAATTTAATGATATGGCAGAAGGCAAAGTGAAGCGTTTAATCGTAAATATGCCTCCAAGACATACGAAGTCTGAGTTTGCATCATCTCTATTACCGGCATGGATGATTGGCAGAAACCCTAAATTAAAAATTATTCAAACCACTCACACCGGAGAGCTTGCAATACGATTCGGTCGTAAAGCTAAAACACTTATTGATTCTCCTGAGTATCAACAAGTTTTTAAAACAAGGCTGAGAGAAGATTCACAAGCCGCGGGCCGTTGGGAAACAGCTCAAGGTGGTGAATACTTTGCTGCAGGTGTTGGTGGAGCAATCACGGGCCGTGGTGCGGATCTCTTGATCATTGATGATCCACACTCGGAACAAGATGCTTTGAACTTGACCGCGCTGGAGCGTGCTTACGAATGGTACACTTCAGGACCACGTCAACGTTTACAACCAGGCGGACAGATCGTCTGTGTTATGACGAGGTGGAATACAAAAGACTTAACAGGCATGTTAATGCAACATCAAAAAGAAGCTAAGGCGGATCAATGGGAACTCATAGAGTTTCCGGCAATCATGCCGAGTGGTAAGCCAGTATGGCCGGAGTATTGGAACTTGGGGGAATTACAAACGGTAAAGGCCTCATTATCGCTTGGCAAATGGAATGCTCAGTGGATGCAAAATCCAACCTCAGAAGAAGGAGCCATTATCAAACGAGAATGGTGGAAGAAGTGGGAGCATGATTGGTTGCCAACGTTAGATCATGTCATACAGTCTTATGACACGGCCTTTATGAAAAAAGAAACTGCAGACTATAGTGCGATTACTACGTGGGGCGTGTTCCGTGAATCGGAAGACAAGCCTCCTAATCTCATACTCGTGGATGCTCTTAAGGGAAGGTACGAGTTTCCTGAACTCAGGCGCAAGGCTCTCGAATCATATAAATACTGGTCACCGGAAACAGTACTCATCGAAGCGAAAGCATCTGGACTGCCTTTGACTTACGAACTACGGAACATGGGCATTCCAGTTATTAACTTTACACCCTCAAAAGGAAATGATAAGCATACAAGAGTAAACTCGGTCGCACCGCTATTTGAAAGCGGGACCATATGGGCGCCCACTCAAAAAGAGTTTGCACAGGAAGTCATCGAGGAATGCGCTGCATTTCCGTACGGGGATAATGACGACTTGGTGGACAGTATGACTCAAGCGGTGATGCGATTCAGACAGGGAGGACTCATTCCGCACCCTGAAGACTATAAGGATGAGAAAATTATAAGAGCTAAAAGGGTTTATTATTAATGAGATTAGGATTTGAAGCAATCGAATACGCAATTCGAAAATTCATGACCAAGAATACTAAAGGCATTGCCTCTATTCCCGGTCAGGCGATGAAAGATAAGATCAAAATACTTGTTGATAAGTACGCGAAGCAAATTAGCATGAGCGGAAAAGACGTTAATAAGGTGACCGTTAAAGAAGTGGAAAATGCAATAGACTATGGCATGGCTTTATCGAAACAAAGAGCCAAAGAAGAAGCTTTAAAGAAATTTCCACCAGAAACACATAAATTCTTTGGTCGACCCTTAAAAGATAAAGATTTTAAAGAGATAGATAAACTGTATCCACCGAAGAAGGATCCTTTTCAAGGATTTACTCCTAAAATCGTTCCAAAAGAAACGGAAGCACAGGTTAAAGCAAGATTGTTAAAAACCCAAAAGGAAACTCTTGAACGACTAAGAAACAAGAAAAAACCACCTGAAGAACCAGAGTTTGCCTCCGGCGGCCTAGTGGATTTATTGAGTCTATAATGAAAATACACGAATACAATCAAATGATGGCGTATCTAACTCGCCCGAGTTATGTTTCGGGGGGAAGAGTTGGGTTTTTTGCTGGAGGAAGTTTACAGCCCTATTTTAACGAAATTAAAAAATTATTTTTAGAGGGAAAGTCGGCTCAAGAAATAGTTAAATCCAATCCTCAAAAATTTAAGGCAGAAGGAACAGTAGCACATGCCTTAGACTCTATGAAAAAAGGACTAGCCCCAGTAAAAATTAGTGCTTCTGAAATAAAAAATAGAATTACTAAACAGTCAGAAAATATAAAAAAAGTTAAAGGGGCTTATGACGATTTAGTAAAGAACTATAGAAATAGAGGTTTAAGTATTAAACCAGGTCAAGCGGCTTTAATGAGAGAAACTGGCTTAACTTCATCTATAGTAAGTAGAGCTATTAAATCTGAAAATTTAAATGTAGATCCAAGAAGTCTTTCTCCGGAAGTACAAGAAGC
>VTLG01006430.1_pt1 | contig 15019 bp, 13 predicted proteins | sample 4694571 | NCBI WGS metagenome assembly VTLG01 (sample SAMN12604809, study PRJNA352737) | marine metagenome | biome: ENVO:00000447; feature: ENVO:00000209|ENVO:00000569|ENVO:01000036; material: ENVO:00002151; isolation source: viral sequences binned using virsorter ...
TCAGCTTCGAGTTTATAATACCAATAGTCATGGTCTATAACTCCCTTAAAGACATGTAGAGCTTCATCTGTTTGAATTATTTTTGTAACTGTTATGTCTGACATTTATCTTTTTTCTTTTATTTATAGAGTACGAAGGAAATATGCATATGATACATTACGTAGGTCATTTATTTCACTGGGTCGAACAACATAGAGGACTCCTTGCAGTTCTTCCCATGTATAGTTTCTAAATTTACCCCAGTGATAATTGATACCTTTAAAACCCCATCTTTCAATGTCAGTTACTGCAACAAGGGGGTGTTGGTCATAGGTAAGTCTGGGGGTTTTAGCAGTATATAAGAAGGTATAATATTGTCCTGCATCAGGAACTACTTCCACATCCTTTAGGGTATCCATAATAAGAAGCATCATTTCTTCAGGATCACTCATTTCTTTCAATTCATCCATGATAGGTTCAATCCTATTATCACCTACCTGTTGGGAATATTGTTCAAAATAATCCTCATCAAATGGATTTTCTTCTTGAAGAGATCTATCTGCCATGATATATTCCTAATTCTTGTTCAGTAATAATTTTAAATTCTATTTTTCTATCATTACAAAACTCTCTTGCTGCTTTCCATTTAGCTGTGTTAACAGCATATGTTTTACATTCATAGAGATATGATTGAGTCACTTTTTTTCTTTGTTTAGGAGGTCGAGTTTGTTTCTTTGGTTTTACCTCAATCACATAAGTTTTAATCTCACCTGTACTTTCTTTGACTTTGATAAGAAAGTCTGGATAGTAACGATGAAACCGATTATCAACAGGAGAGACATATTTAATAAAAAATTCTTCACTTGCCCACTCAAGAATATTTTCATTTAAATCACAATAGTTGCAGAATTTGGTTTCCCAAGTACTACGACATATAATATTATTTGGATTTCCCTTGTATTTTCTGGGAAAAGAGGGTCTGAAGAAACTCTTTTTACTTTCTCCCATTATACATAATATATCAGTAGTAGTATTTATAGGAATATGGTCACTCCAAGACCGAATAAGAAGGTATTATCAGATTTAAAAGCATCTATTTTGAATCCTGCACTTACTTCGCATTTTCAATGTTGGTTCTATCCTCCTTCTGCAGTAAGATCTCTTCTTCCTACAGGAGAAGTGCAGGATGATAGAATGTGGTCATTATCTTGTTCACAAGCTGCCTTACCTGGAACTTCATTGGCAACTAGTGAATTGTTTAATGATCATACAGGTGTAACAGAGAGACATGCATATAGAAGGCAGTATGATACAACATCTTCATTTACATTTTATGTAGATCATGATTATAAGATTATTAATTTCTTTGAAAAGTGGATTGGATATATTGTAAACGAGGGTTATGATCATATGCAAGATTCATCGGCAAATAACCCCTCTAATCCAGGTTATTTTTATAGAGTAAATTTTCCTACGTTATATCAGACATCTATTTACGTTAAAAAATTTGAGAAAGATTATGATAGAATATTGGAATATAGATTCTTAAAAGCATATCCGATTAGTATTAATTCAATGCCTGTAACTTATAATGCATCCCAATTATTGAAGTGTACTGTTAATTTTAATTTCTCTCGCTATTTGGTAGAGACAATGAATAATACTCCTGATCTAGTATTGTTTAATAATTTGCCTGATATCTTAAATAACCCTTTAGTTGACATTAATTAATAGATGCTAAATAAAACACACTGAACTCTTTGTAAGATATTATGCCATTACCAAAGATTGCGACACCGACGTATGAGTTGGAATTACCTTCAACACAAAAACCTATACATTATCGACCATTTTTAGTTAAAGAAGAAAAACTTTTAGTTCTTGCATTAGAAAGTGAGGATACAAAAGAAATAACAACTGCAATTAAAAATGTAATTAAATCTTGTATAAAAACACGAGGAATTAAAGTAGAAACTCTTCCTACTTTTGATATTGAATTTTTGTTTTTAAATATTCGTGGTAAATCGGTAGGAGAAGATATTGAGGTTAATCTTATTTGTCCTGATGATGGTAAAACACAGGTTCCTGTGACTATCAATATTGATGATGTTAAAATTCAAAGAACTGAAGGACATGATAATAAGATTAAATTAGATTCTTCCTTAATGATGGAAATGAAGTATCCATCTCTTGCTGAATTTATTAAAAATAATTTTGATTTTAAAGAAGAGAATATAATGGATCAATCTTTTGATTTGATTGCTTCTTGTATTGATAAGATTTATAATAAAGAAGAAGTATGGGTAGCTGCCGACTGTACTAAGAAGGAAATTAGTACTTTCTTAGAATCAATGAATTCCTCTCAATTCAAAGCAATTGAAAAATTCTTTGAAACAATGCCTAAACTTTCACATAAGGTTAAGATTACTAATCCTAATACCAATGTAGAAAGTGAAGTTGTAATGGAGGGATTATCTAGTTTTTTCGGATAGCTCTAGTCCATATGGATCTAGAGAATTACTATAAACTGAATTTTTCTCTCATTCAGTACCATAAATATTCATTAACAGAGATTGAAAACTTGATCCCTTGGGAAAGAGACATTTATGTTGAACTACTTCGAGCACATCTTGAAGAAGAAAAACTAAAGCAACAACAACAAAATGGCTAGCAATGAGTTAAGAAAAAAAGCAGATGAAATAATTGCTGAAGTCCGAAGGGATAAGGAGGAGGATTCTGGTGTCCAGAAATCTAAGGGATTTTTAACTTTTTTTAAAATATATAAAAAGGATCAGGAAGAAACTAGTCTTGTCTTACATGGACTCGTAAATATTCTTAAACAAGATAATAAGTTAGAACAGAAAGCAGCAGCAGAGGATAGAAAAGAAAGAGAAAGAGAAAAAAAAGAAAAAGCGGAGAAATTAATAGAATCTTTAAAAGGAGGAGTAAAAGCAGCGGCTGGGGTAGGTAAGGCATTAGTAAATACTTTGATTTCTCCTTTTAGAAAAGTTTGGGATAATATAATTAATTTTTTAAAGGTGGTTGTTGCGGGTTTCTTGTTTAATAAGATTTTTAATTGGTTTTTAGATCCAGAAAACAAAAGAAAAATAAATTCTCTTGGAAGATTTTTAAAGGATTATTGGCCTGCACTTGCTACATTTGGATTATTATTTTTAACTCCTTTAGGGGGAATAATTAAGGGATTACTTGGCTTTGTAGCATGGGCAGTACCTATGTTGTTGAAACTTATTGCTAGAAATCCTCTTTTAGCAGGAGGAATTCTTTTAGCAGGAATGACTATTAATCAGTTAATGAAGAAAATGGAGTCTGATCAGAATGCGATAACGAAGGAATTTGAACAAAGAAGAGATGCTGGTGAAACTTTTGGAGGTCAATCTCTTACTAGGGATCAAGTAGAAACAGAGTATTTTGCGAGAAATGGAACCATAATGGGGAATCTATCACGAGGATTCCTTAATAACATGGTGAATCCTATATCTAGAATATTCGAGACTGGTGGACAGGTAATCGGACCTTCTCATAATAGAGGTGGAGTTGACATTGAGGTTGAAGGTGGAGAATATATTGTAAATAAGAAGAGAGCAAGTATTTTAGGGTCTATTCTGGATTGGTTAAATTTTGGAAATCTGAATAGACCTCCTGTTCAAACCACTCCTATGGGATTCCCCTCTCTTGGAGATAAGAGATTGCAAGCTTTACTCAAGGGGTTTATAGAATCAGCGAATAGTCCGTCACCGAGAGTGAGACCAGTAAACAATTCTTCTGGTGTAGTGGGGAATCGCCCTCTTAGAGTCTCTCCTCCACCCCCTCCTCCTAATCAAGGAGTTACTGTTATTAAGAATGCGGAAGTTTTGCCCACAATTAATCAAATAAACTCTCGCCAGATGTCGAGTGATGGAAAAACTATTCCTAATTTTACGATTACAAGTTCTTCTACTCAAAGAACAAAGACTTTACTTGCATTGGATCTTGAATAATGACGGTAAAATTACAAAAATTTATTCCTTCTTCTCAACTAAGAGTTTCTAAGAAAACTGTTTCAAGTTCTTCTTTAACTTCTCTTAGTAAAAATTCTTCCAATGTAGATAAATTGGTTGGAATAGGAAAGTTTATAAACTTAAAATTTAAACGTGGAGTGAATTCTTTTATCATGAAAAGGAAGGAAAGGCAAGAAGAAAGGAGAAGGAAAAGAGAAGAGAATATAGAAAAAAAGAAGGGATTTAAACGTACTCTCCCCTCATTGAGAGCTCCTCAAGGAATTTCCAAGATTTTTGATAATATTGGTAATTTCCTTATGTTTTTGGCAGGAGGATTTTTACTTAATAAGTTATTAGATTTTCTTCCCCAATTAATGAAAATAGGGAAGATCATTAAACCCATAATTGTTGGGATTTATAATTTTGGAAAATTTATGACCGAAAGTGTGATTGGATTTATTGATGCAGGTTATGCCATTCATGATGATTTAAGAAAGAAAGTGGAAGAATTAGGAGGAGAGGAAGCAGTTGAAAAGTTTGATAAATTTGCAGGGTTGTTTAAGAAAGTGATTAATGGGGCAATTATACTCGCAATGATTTCTAGTTTATGGCCGAGAGGTCCGAGAGGAAGAGGTGGACGTGGAGGTGGAAATAAAATATGCCCTCCTTGTCCTTGTTTGGATTTAGTTCCACAACCAGTTAGAGTTCCTACAACAGTTCCGATAACAGGTCCAATAGTATATAATGCTCCTGTATTTGATCCTGGAGTTTTTATGGGAGGTATAGGGGATTGGTTAAAAAATTTAATTCCACAACGTAAAACCAATGAGGAAATTAAGTATGGTGGAGAAAATCTTCCTGCTACTCAACCTGTTATAAATTGGGATGGTCTTAGTAAAAAACAACTACTAGAGTTTGCTACGGTAAATATAGCAGAACTTCTTAAAGATCCTATGGTAATAACTACTCTGATTGCTGCTGGACTAATGACACAATTCGATGGTCCTGCCCCTGGTCCTGCTGATGTAGGAGCTTCACTGTTGGCATCAGGTACTTTAGTTGCTAAATTAAAAATACTTGCAGCAGCTGGTCTATTAATAATTCCTGCATCATTTATGCAAACAGTAAATGCATCTGATTTGAAGAGTGATACCAGTTCAACCATGAAAATGAAAGTCGTTGCAAGTAAAATGACTCAATGGCGTGATTTAGAGGATGAACCTCTTTATACAAAGTCAATTATTGTTTTTGAAAACACTAAACTCCAACCTATCGTAGTAGAAGACTAAAAAGATGACTCAAGACAATGCTTTAAAATTTAATAAGTTTTTAATTACATCTAATTCTCAAAAAGAGGAGGATGGAAAGGATAAAGGAAAGTATAAAACAGTAGATTTAAGAGGATCTGGTAACCCGATTATTGAATATCGGGAAAGTGTTTTTATGCCTTATGTGGAAATAACGGCATATATTATTGATACTGGTAATACTCTACCTGCTGATGATGGTACAGGGGCTGGGGTTGGATTATTAGATGGTGGTTTTGGACAAGGAACTGAAAAGGTTGAATTTGGTATAGAAGATATAATGGGAAATAAAATTAATTTTCTAGGTAGGGACGATCTTAGAGTTGCTTCTGTAAAGGGAGATTTTCAGGGATTTAAGAATGATACCTTTATGTTGAAGATTGTATCTAAAGAAGCATTTGATAATACTTTACTTAAGAATAGATGTGGGACTGAAGAAGATAGTAGTAAGTTTAGTGGAAAAATATCTGCTATTGCCCGAACAGTGGTAAGAAAGAATTTAAAATCTTCAAAGGCATTTTCAATGAATACCGATGAAACTCTTAATGAATGGCATGGATTTGGAGAGGATAAAACACCATTTGAAATGCTTCTTATGCTGCAGAAACTTGCTATTCCAAATCTTCAGACATCTAAAGGTAAAACTTCTAAAGGAAATACTGCTGGTTATCTTTTCTTTCAAACTGCGAATGGTTATCAATTTAAATCGTTAGATAAATTATTTGAGACTAAAGAAAATAATACAAAAGATGGTAATGGGAGAAAGATTCGTAGATATATTGAAAATAGTAGAACGGATGAGGGATTACCTCCAAGTTTTGATGGTAAAATACTATGGTCAAATATGTCTAGAAGTGTAGATGCATTGAGTCAATTTGAGAGTGGTGCATGGTCATCTAAAGTGATTGTTTTTAATGATGTTACTAAAGAAATTAAAGAAAGAACTCTTCAATCAGATAAAACGGGAAATGGAATTACTGGAGGAAGTCATTTACCAATATTAAATAAAGATTACTTAGATAGTGATAATAAACCTTTACCTACTACTCAGTATGTGATAAGGCAAGCTGCAGGACAAACTATAAAAGGATTGGATACTTTAGAACAGCAGGTTGAAAAATCTGGCGAACTCAATTATGATAACGAGGACATATACTTACAGGCACATCAGAATTATCGACAAAAAATGAGTATATCTGCGGAGATATGTATCGCAGCTGATCTTAGTTTAAATGCAGGAGACTTAATTTTTCTTTGTTTTCCTGAACTCTCTACAAAGGCAACCCCTGTTTGTAGTCCTGAGAAAAGTGGTATATATATGATAGCAGATTTATGTCATTACGGTACTGTGGCTAATTCCTTTACTGGTCTGCATTTAGTAAGAGATTCTTTTGGAGTTAAAACATGACTATTAAACACGACTTAGAACACGAAGTTTACATTGATCCTAAAGATGGGAAGGAGCATACTAATCATGGTATGCATGAATATACCAAAGAAGATTTAGAAAATGTCCATGCGGATTATGATGTTTATCATAAGGATGATGTGGTAGATAATAATGAAGGTAAGATTAATGATTACCATACACGTCATGAAGATCATCATTTAGAAATCTATTGTGATAATCATCCAGATGCAGATGAATGTAAGGTATACGACGATTAACTAAATGACAACAAAATCCATCCAACAAATATTAGAAGAGAATAGTAAAGCATATTTTAATGCTCGTGGTAGCGAACTTAAATTGGCTCAAGTTGCTACGTCTAGTAATCGGGCATATTTTTTAGAAACGGATGATCCAGTTTTTCAAAAACTTAATAATGCTTTTACAGATATAGATGAATTAGTTGGGGAGGAGGATACTCCAGAGAAACCTAAATTACCAAAAATTAAGGTGCGAATACTGGGAGAACATAGTTCCAGTACTGCTGATGCAATATTACCGTGGGCTTATTTGCCCATTAATTCATCTAATCCTGCTTGGGATACGGGTAAACCATTTTTACCACAAAATAGTTGGGTTTATGTTTATCTAGATAATGTAAGTGGGGAGTATTTCGTTGATAGAGTTTCTCCTAATAGTGTCTGTAAAGTAGAACCCAAAGATAGTGGATTTAATCCAGGAGATAATTTCTGGTTGGTTCCTGATGATATGTTTAGGGAAAAAGTGGGTAAGAAACCTGCAGCAATTCCTGATTGTGCAGAAATTTATGGTAATACTGTTCAAAGTCTAGCAGATGCTAAGTTAGTTAATGTTGGGACGGATGAGCTAGTTTTTTCTACTTGGTGTACTACTAAAGATGGAACGGGGGTAGGTGATGGTATAAAGAAAGAGATGCGAAATGCCAAGATAATTCAGGAGACGTTAAATAAACAGTTTCAGTTTCTGAAGGATTTTCAAACAGGAATTGATAATGCTATAGATAAGATAGAGGGAGATCCTACGGATACGACGACAGTACATACAAATCTCTGGAAATCTTTAAGAAATAATGACGTAACTCTTCAAACTTTTAATAATACTATAGGATACTATCAACAGAATCTTAAAAAGTTATCAATTTGGATTGTAGATCAATTGGTAATATTGTTTATGAAGATGAAGCAGAAAATATTGAGACAGACTAATGTAGTAGCGAATGCGGCAAAAGGATTATTTCCCAATTCTGCTAGAAAGTGGACAAATGAGATATGGGATAATATTGCTAAAGCAATTGCTTGTGCCTGGAATTATATAATAAGGGCATTACCTGGATTAGTTGATCAAGCTTTAACTGCTTTTTTCCAGAAATTCGTAAATACTGCTAATTGTTTGATAGAGAATTTTATTGGAGGTTTTCTTGGTCAACTTTTAGGACAATTAGCAGGATTAATTAATGCAGTATGGAAGGGAGTTATTAGTGCATTGAGTTCGGTGTCAGGACTTGCTGGATCAGTACTAGACTTAGTAGATTCGATTGGTAAGACTTTAGATACTATTTTAAATTTTTTAAAATGTGAATTTGAATGTATTGCCGATGAAAATAATGTAGTAAGGTATAGTATTATAGATGGAGCTAAACCTGATGATTCCTTAGATTTTATGAAAATTTGGGATAAGGCAAAAGACGTAGCTAAAAAGTTTGAAAAGGTTACTGATATTCCTGACGATATTGAGAATTTTGAATGGAAAATTGATATTCAAGAACTTTTAGATGAGATGTTTGGGGAGACTACTTGTAATTCTGGACCCATTTTTTGTGGAGACCCCATTGTAGAGTTCTGGGGTGTGAAGGAAACAGTAAAAGCCGTGGCAAATGCTGTTGTAGATCCTGAGACAGGAGAGTTGGTAGCGATGGATATAGTTAATCCTGGTCAATATAATAATCCACCTAATCTTTATATTAATGATCCCTGTGGTAATGGTAAAGGTGGTACAGGAATTGTTATTATTGGCCCCATAACAGGAATTGGTACAGTTGGAGTTGCTACCACAGGAGGATTGGATGGTAGTGTAGGTGATTTAGATGATCCTACTTATCCTGGTGATGGTGGTCAAGGTACAACAGCAGGAATAGGAATTACTTATCATGTAACAGTGAATGCCGTGGCCGTTGGTAATAGATTCTTTATTAATGATAAGCAACAAAAGACTCTTACTTTTGAAAGAGGTAATACTTATATTTTAAATCAGGAACATGTTTCTAATAATGGTCATCCTTTAAGATTTTCTGAAACAAAAGATGGTGCATGGACAGAAGGTGGTAAGGAATATACAATGGGAGTAACGATTGATGGAATTCCTGGATTAGGAAAATCTGCTACAGATACTGCTTATTCTAGAATGGTAGTGGATAATAATACTCCTGAGAGATTATATTATTACTGTGAAAATCATAAAAAAATGGGAGGAGTGATTAATGTTATAACATCTAAAACAATTACAAAACCTATTACCGAAACAGGAAGAGATGGAACTGTTGAAATCGCAGCAGTGAATACTAGAGGTGGGGCAATTGCTCTTAAAAATCTTAAAGGAGGAACAGGATATAATGAATGTATGGCAAATGTTCCCACTAAAGGAGGTAATGGAACAGGTCTTACATTAGAGATTGTAAAAACAAATGGAGGATCTATTCAAGCCCTTTCCATTAATAATAAAGGATCTAATTATCAAATAGGTGATATTGTTACTATTACTTCTCGCTTAGCTCAACCTCTTATACGTCCTACTACAGTTGGGGTAACGAAGGTTGTTATTACTAATTCGGGATATGGTTATCTTTCCGCACCTGATGGATCTCAAGGAGGTGATGGAAGGACATGGGCTAATAGATGTGAGACTGTAGTTAGAAGAAAAAATTTGGATTGGGATGCACCATATTCGGAAGGAGAAATAATTACTTTATATTCTGGGGATTGGATTAAACTTCCTGGTAAACCTAAAGTTTATATCAATGAGGATTTTAATGCTACTCAATTAGCAGGGGCTCAAGTTACGGGAGTAAGTTCTTATATCCCTAAAGATATGAGTAATTTTCCTATATCATCTAAAGAAGGAAAAAAATCTATAAATTTTGATTTTACAACTGCAACCTTAATAGATTCTTTTAGACCTAATGGTTTATATGATTGGCAAGGAAATGGACCCACAGGAGTAGCAAGGACGGATGGAGCAAGTCCTGATGTTACTTCAGCAATAGCAGATTGGAATTTTTATTTGAATGGAGAATATTTGGGTGAATTTAATCAAAATAGTTTTAGCGAAATTCCTCAAATTGTAAAGGATGATGTGGTTTATAAAGTAGGGATTGCTAAGAGTTTTACTCCCTCAGATCCTTTTGGAGATCAGACCCCGTGGGTTAGAACTGCTGATGTTTTACGTCCAACTTCTTGGGTTTTAAGCAATTCTCAAGGATGGTCTCCGTTCTTGAAAAATTATGGTGTTTATCCTGCTATTGATGATCCTAAGTATAAAGTAATTGGAACTTCTAGTGCTATATGGAGAGTTGCTACTTATACTCCAGGAACTTATACTTTTAATGTTCAGGCTGATAATGTAGGAACAATAGAATGGAGAAAATATGATGGTGGTGAAGACTGGCAATTATTAGGATCCACTCTGCCTTATGCTGGACATAATCGAATGCTACAGTTCCAATTTTCTGTAGGGGATATTGAACCTGCTATCTATGAAATAAGAGCTAGTATTGAAAATAAAATCCATAGAGATGGTTTACATGGACAGGATACTTATAACTTTGAAACCAATCCTGCTGCGATTGCGTGGACATTACAAGATCCATATGGAGCGATTGTAAAGACTTCTTTGGATGAATATGGAGTTCCTGATTTCGCAGAGATATTTTATGGTTATGATAGTTATTATAGTATTATGGGGTATAATATACAAAGAAAGACTATAGATCTTGAGGGAGAATGGTTTGATTGTGCTACTGATTATGAAAATGCTAAATTATTAGGATTTAGTGATTGTGATATAAGACATTTTCTTGAAAATAATCCTGAAATAAAATTAGATTCATGTATGCAAACCAAATTGGATGATGATAACTGGGGTAATTGTGATGGTGATTTGATGGTTTCTCTTACTGCTCCTGGATGTCCTCCTCCTCCATGTCTTCCTACGAATACTTATCCTGTTATTCTATCTCTGGATGAAATTTATATCCAGAATCCTGGATTTGGATTTGATTGTTGTAAAGATACGGTTAAAATTGAACCTTCTAATGGAGCAAAAGCAAAGATTGAAGAATGTATAGATGGGGAAATTAGAAGAATTGTAGTTACTGATGGAGGTGCAGGATTCAAACGACTTCCTGAGATTTCTATAAATACTGAAACTGGTTATAATGCTATCTTAAAACCTATTATGAAAGTTAATAAACCAGAAGAAATTGATGTCCCTGAGGGTACAAATGTGATTCAGGTAGTGGATTGTGTTGGTAAGGTGGTATAATGGCAGAACATAGTAATTGGAATCGTCAAAACTTTAGAAATAATGAGGGAGGATTATTTCTCTCTTATGTTAAGGAGAATGGAGCCAAATGTGCTGCTGGTCTTAGACGTGTTTTTCCTAATCATGGTGTAAGATATCCTCAAAGCATTGAATTAGTTGAGTCAGGCCCTAATGAAGGGGCTATTCTTTGCCAAACTCCTGGAGTATTTTCTATTAATTGTGGAGAACTTCCTTCAGGAGCAACGGCAGATCAAGCTGGGGTTGCGGGTGTATGGTATGCAAAAAATGGAGACCTTATATTGGATGCACCTCACGGAACAGTGAGGATTATTGCGAATAATATTGAGTTGACTTCATGTGGAAATCCTGATAAAGGTAAAGGAAATATTAGTTTAGTTGCTTCAGGAACTTTTAGAACTAGTTCGGATAAAGTTAATATAAATGCAGGGGATGTTGCTGTTATAAATGGTGAGAATCAGTTGGGTTTAATATCTTCAAATAAACTAAATATGGTAGCTGGAACTATTAAAGAAAATGTAGGAAGTGATATAGCATCTTTCGTTACTAGTTTGGGTGGAAATAAGACCATTGATGAATGGACTCAATTCTTTGAAAAACTCAAAAACTTTGTATAGTAAATAACTTATGGATTGTCAAGACGCTAACGTTGGGTATCAGTTACACGTTTCGAGTTACCCTCCCTCAGGACCAACACCAAATCCTACACGAGATCCTCTCTGTTTAACAGGAGTAGGAGGTGCAGTATTTGCTAATGGATGTGCATTAATAGGAAATCCTTTATCTTTTCCTTTACCTACTCCTGAAGCAACTTTAATGGTGGCGAGGGCTAGTGCTGCTAATCCTCGTGCAGCTGCTGTCCCATCTATCGTTAAGATAACAACCAAAGCAAACATCCCTCCTACTCCACTGGATGTGATGATTGGGGATCCTGGCGTAGGAATGGTGGGGATGACCCTGAATACTGCGATGATCAATATCGTCGATTCTGTGGCGATAAACATTTTTACTCCTACTCGAAATTCTGCTGGTAACAAGGCTCATGTAGGAGCATCTCAGAGAACGGGTGCAGAAGTTGATACAGGTGCAGAAGTTCATACTGGAGTCAACATTAACAATGCTAAAACTGTTGATAATACTACCAGAACGGTAGCATCAACAACTTCATGTCCTGTTTTTCTTGGAAAATTCTTCTCAGGAAAAGCAAAATTAGATAAAGGATTTGATATTGAGCATCCTACAAGGAAAGGAAAGAGATTAAGACATATTTGTGTAGAAGGCCCTGAATCTGCCATCTATATAAGAGGTAAATTAAAGGGTACACACATCATTGATATACCAGAGTATTGGCAAGGACTGGTAGACTATGATACAATTACAGTAAATCTTACACCATGCGGAAAACCTGATTTGTCTTTATATGTAAAAGAAATTAAAGATAATAAAATTATTCTTTCTTCAGATCATTTGACTCAAGTAGAATGTTTTTATCAGGTATGGGGTAATAGAATTGGCCCAGAATTGCATGTGGAGTATGAAGGAGAATCTCCAGCAGATTATCCAGGCGATCAATCAGGTCATTCAATTGCTGGTTATACTTATGATAAGGAGGAAGCATAATGTCATTAACAACTGAAATGCAAGGAAAGATATATGCAAGTCTTGATGATGGATATACTCAGGTTAAGTTCTTTCAAGACCAAGTTGTGATATTAGATGATGATAAATCGGATTGGGATAATGCTATTTTTAAAGTAGATAGTGAATTATTTGGAGAAATTCAGATTGTTAATAGAGCAATTGATGATGTTAAAGATGCATATCAGGCTCATTTTACAGGAGTAACCTCCTGTCGATCCGATTTATTTTGGGTAGCTACTAATCACAACACTTCTCCTACTCCTAGTCAATATACGTTTACTTGTGTAAAACTAAATGGAAATGGTTATACTGATATGATGAATCAGTTGGCAAAGGATAATCCAGGTGGAAATCTGGTAGGGGTGGGGAGTACTTTCTTTTACTATTTAAATCCTGCTAGTGGAATATTAACTACTTCACCTACAAATGCGGTCACTGGTGCGGAACAAGGTACTACAGATTCATTTGAGCATAATGCAGATACTTTTAGATTTGGATTTGCACCTAAGAATTATTATGGATTGAAATATTATCTGGATCCATATCAAAAAGATATTGGAGATACATTTGTAACAAGTTTTATTGGAACTGTTAATTCAGGTTCTAATCTCTTAACAGTAATGAGTCCTGTAGGATCAACAGGTCAAGATCCAGAAGTCTCTCCCATATACAAAACTGGTCAAATTGTAACTTCTGATAAGGACGGAGTTTTCAGTAACACTACTAGAATTATTGGTATTAATACAGGAACTGCTGATCTGGCTCAAATTCCCACAACTGGTGCTGCTGGTGTTGTAACTACTAATTCTTCTACTGTTAATATTTTAAGTTTGGATACTGTGGCAGGGACTGGTGTATCTGCTTTTGAATCAATATCATTCAGTGTTCTTGATAATCCTACTACAGGCCCTGTGGGTGTTATTAGTGATGTAACGTCTAATGGAGAGGTATATAAAGCAAATCAAAAATATCATGCTGTTCCTAGTACTTCCAATTTAGGTGGAGAAGGTGCGACATTCTCTGTGTTTACTAATGCTAGTGGGGGAATTGCTACGACAGGAATATCGACGATTACTGGTGGTGTTGCCCCTGATATTATTGGTGCTGGTGGATTAGGATATTCAGTGGGGGAAAGGATTACAATTGCGGGAACTTCAATTGGGATGGGAGCAGGTACTACTGCTAATGACCTAACTTTCACACTTAAAAATATACAGGATGGAAGATTTAGATATGGATTCATTTTACATGAGAATCCACAATATTGGCCTAAACCTAGTGATCCTCAAACTGTTGGAATAATGCAAACTGCCAATCTTGGAATTGGAGGTAGAATATCATTAGATAATTCAGGAGATCCTAAGGGATCTCAAAGTTGGGATCCTGCACTGGATGGTTTGGAAATCCCAATGGATCCTACTAATTATAGAATTTTGACTAAGGTTGTTCCTCCTACTGTGGGTGCAGATAAATCTTATTGGAAGGTAGGATTTCAAACTGCTCCTAATAATCCTGGAACTATATACAATGCTTATGAAGGAGAAAATACGGGATCTATTGATAGTAATGCTTTGAGTGGTTTATTGAGCACTTTATCAGCATGTTCTGCAGATTCAAATACAAATATTTCTAATGCTATCGGAATTCTAACTACAAAAGAAGCTTCTTTTACTGATGAGGATGGTAGAAATAACTTATTAGTTGATGCAACTAATGCTTTACGGGAGGAAAGAAATGAATTATGTATGAGAATATGGGGTAATAGAACTGCTATAGGAGACTTAAATAATAAGATAACCAGACTTGAAAGTTTAAGGGGATATATAAACAATCAAACTATTGAGGATATTATAGAATGAGTGACTCTTTAACATTACACGGTAGAACCCAAAAGAAACTAATCAACCTTCCAGAAGAATGGGAGAAGTTGGTTGATCTATCTACAGTGACAGTCCACCTTACAGAGGTAGGAGCAAAACAAAATCTGATTGTAAAAAGAGTGCAAGGCCTTGAGGTTCATTTGCAGAGTCAAGGAATTCCTGTGGACTGCTATTATATGATCGTGGGTGACCTGCTTGACATCAAGGACTAGTCGTGGTATACTAGATAGA